>Ga0315277_10000491_pt1 | contig 63361 bp, 52 predicted proteins | sample YL17G05_15_MG_FD_203695 | JGI IMG/M metagenome (GOLD analysis project Ga0315277, IMG submission 203695) | Sediment microbial communities from Yellowstone Lake, YNP, Wyoming, USA - YL17G05_15 | ecosystem: Environmental > Aquatic > Freshwater > Lake > Sediment | place: USA: Wyoming | collected...
TGTCCTTTCCTCCCGTCTCGTTTCGTCCCCCTCAATCATTTTACGGTCTTGGGACCCGAAGGAAAAGACGGATGATCTTCCAGGGGGAATAATCCGATTGCGACACAGCCTGCTTGCGGGGGGAACCGGGACGGGACCTCGAGACGCCCTTAAGAATTTTTTTCTATCTTATCTACCTTTCCTGCCTCCCCTACGACTAGGGAAGGGCTGAAGGTAGGCGTCTCTCCTGCCGGAGCGTTGGGCGATCTCGGAGCCTCCTTGTTATGCGCGCCGGGGGAGATCTCGGAGCACTTCAGATGATCTTGTAGTTCACCCCCGTATAGCAGACGATCATCTTCGGGGCGACCGACAGGTACTTGGCCAGGCCCGGATTTTCCGAAGCCAGGGCGTAATATTCGTCCGAGTCGTACTTGATCTCTTTGACGGCGCTCCCCTCGACGAAGCCGCTGTCGATCCAGACGCCGTCTTTGAGGTAGAACGTTTTGTCGTCGCGGTAGCGGATGAGCGCGGATTCGACCCGGGCCGCGCGGTCCTCGGCCTTCATGGCCTGCGTGTAGGTCGCGACCTGGACCGCGCCTTTGCCTGTCACCGCTCCGCCGGCCAGAGCCTGCTGGGCGTCGGGCGCGGCCGCGGGAATCGCCAGGCGCTCCCGCTCCGTGACGAGGAACGACGTGTACGGCGTCACGATCCCGTAGGCCAGGCCAAGCTTCCTGACCTCATCGACGAGCTCGGGCGCCGCGCCGTGGAGCCGGATCTCTTCCAGGAGATAGCCGATCCTCCGCGTCGCCCAGACCCGCGGCAGAAAATGATTGACCGGATCTCCCGCGAGCTTCTGGCGGTCGAGGACGAAGCGGCGCGCTTCCTTCCCGACGTTTCCCGTCAGGACCAAGGAAACGGGCCCCGGGCCCCGGTATTTTCCGACGAGGATGAGCTGAGAGCCGCGAAAGAGATCGGGAAGCGTCCGGGGATAGACATCGCGGGTCTCGACGCCCGTGATCTCGAGCTTGAGATCGGCCAGCACCGGCGAGGAGATCTTGTCGTAGAAATTCGACAAGGCGAGCTCGAGGTTCTCGTCCGGAGCGACATAGACCGAAGTCCCCCGGTTTTCGAGCGTGAGCCTGTCGAGAAGATCGGTGTTGACGTCATTCCCGACGCCGAAAGCGAAAATGCGGGCGCGGGCCGCGTTCGCCGCGGCGACATCGCGGAGGATCGCGGAGGGTTCCGTGAGCCCGACCGTCGGCTGCCCGTCGGTCAGGAAGAGGACGTAGTTCGGCCGGACGCCCTGCGGCGCCATCCCGAGGGCCCGCACGAGCGCGTCGCGGATGTTCGTTCCCCCCGAATCCTGGATCCCGTCCACGAACGCCATCCCTTTTTCGAGGAAGGCCGCGCCGGCCGGCTCGATTTTATCGGAGAGAACGGAGACGCCATCGTCGAAATCGACGATCGAGAAGCGGTCTCCGGGACCGAGATGGCGGATGATGAAGCGGGCGGCTTCCTTGGCCTGATCGATCTTCTGCCCGCTCATCGAGCCCGAGCTGTCGAGGACGAGGACGAGGTTCTTCTCCAGGACGCGCTCAGTGGGGGCCGCGGCCCGGGGCGAAGCGAGGACCATGAAATATCCCTCGCCGCCGCCCTCCCAGCTGATGAAGGACATCCCGACGTCGTCCGGAGAAACCCCGTAAACGAGGAAGAAATCCTTGTCGGGCTTGACGTTCGTTTCTTCGAAGCTCGCCGTCGCCCGGGTCGCCGATGTCCGCCGGACCGAGATCCGGTGCGAGGAGGAGTAGATGTTCGAGATCGGGACGGGCGAGGAGATGTCCGCTGAGAGGCTGACCGAGGCGATGGGATCGCGGGACAGCCGCTCGGTATCGAGGGGATAGCGGTAGCTGACGAGATTGCGCTCCGCCTTCAGGACCTCGGTGTAGGACAAGCGGACGCGTTTCTCTCCCTTGGCCGGAATCGGAAAGACGCGGGCCCGGAAGAGGTTCCGGCCCATATATTCGAGGATCGCCGGGTCCTTGAGCCGCCGGACGATGTCCTCATAGATCGACCGCGCTTTCCGGGCGTCGAGGATTTCGCCCTGGACCTTCTCCTCGCCGATCCACATCGCGAATTCCGAGATCGCCGCCCCTTCCGGCAGCGGGAAGATATACGTTCCCTCGATGTCGCGCTCGAAATGATTGAGGAACACCTGGTCGATCGAAGTCTTGGCGACCTGGTTCGCGATCTCGACGGTCACGTGATGGTATTTCACCGAAAGCGGAGGGACCTGATCTCCCGGCCGCGGAGGCCGGGGGATGATGAATCCGTCGGCGAAGAGGGCGCTGGGGATGAGAATCGCCGCCGCGGCGAGCGCCGCGCGGCGAAGGAACGACGCGTTTGGACGGTTATGCATGGCGGTTCTCCCTGTCATCAGGTCCATCTCTACAACGCCGCGAAGGCCGGGACGGTTTCCCAGCCGTCTCCGCTTCCAAGTGTCCTGTCTCATGCATTCCTAATGCAAGATGTCCTCAGAGACAGGACACTTCCAGGGGGGAGTCAAGCTCCCCCCTCGGCGCTTCGCTGACCCCCTGAGGGGGAATCAATCCATTCCCCCTCAAGCTCCCCCGGATGTTGTGCGTATTCTGCGCTTATCACTGCGCCCAGGAAATTGCGTAACGCACAACTATCCGAAAAGCCCGGAAGCCCGTTCGAAGGCGGCGATCGAGGGAACGACGACCACATCTTCCCCGGCGAACTCCGCATTCGGCGCTCCGATGACGAAGATCCTCGAGATCCCCGCCTCGCGGGCGGCCCGGACGTCGAAATGGGAGTCGCCGACGGCGAGACATTCCGACGGGTCGAGCCCCAGCCGGGCCATGGCCGCAACGAGAGGATCGCCCGAGGGTTTCCACAGCCCGTCGTCGCGCGTCAACACCAGATCGAAGCCCAGGCCGAACCTGTCGAGGAGGATGTCCGTGTTCTTCCGGGAATTGTTGGTCACGAGGGCCGCCAGGACCCCGCGCTTTTTCAACCGCTTCAAGAGCCGGCGGACGCCGGGCCGGAGCCGGGCCTGCCGCGTGGCGGCCGCTTCATGCCGTTCGAGGATGGCCCTTTTGCGCGAACGCTCCGGCTCCTCCAACCTGCCGAGATAGGTCAGGATGGAGGTTTCGAAGGCGCCGAGGTCGGCCCGGATCCGGGTCCAATCGTAGGGGACCTCGACGAGGGTCCCGTCCATATCGAAAAGGACGCCCCTGGGACCGTTCATGCAGGAAGGACGCCAACCTGCAGTCCGCCCCGAGTCATAGGGGCGGCAGGTGAGGTAGATAAATACGAATGTGAGTCTTGAAGGCGTCCTGATCCGTTAATAGGCGATCCCTCCGTCAAGATGTTATTCGGATTTCTTGATCCGTCCGACCTCGAAGAGCGGCTCCCCTTTGGATGTCGGAGGCGTCCCGATGATATAGAGCAGCACGCCGGCGAAGGGCGCTTTGACCTCTTCGCTCAGGACGCCGGCGTAATCCTCGACGATACCGACGACCTGTCCTTCCGTCACCGTGTCGCCCATGGCGGCCTTGGGCGTGAACAGGCCGTCATGGCCGCTGTTGACGACCTCGTACTTGTCGATCCATATCGGATCGGCGGCAGGGCTCGGGCGGCCGGGGAGCATCCGGAGATGCCGCAGGACGCTCAGCGCGCCCTCGACGTTCCGGACGATCGACTCCTCGTCCGTGCGTCCCAGGAATCCGGCCTCCGTCGTGATCGCGGCTTTGCCGCGGAGGAGGGCCGTGTTCCCCAGGTATTTTGAGTCCGCGGGGTCTTTGCCCCGCGTCCCATCGATGATGATATGGCGCAGGCCGAAGGCCAGGGCGAGCTCGCGCGTCCGGGCGTCGAGGGCCTTGTCGTCGCTGAGCATCCAATAGGAATACGGGATGAGGGCTTCATTGCCGTCCCCGCAATGCATGTCGACGAGCGTGTCCGAGCGTTTGACGATCTCCTCGGTCAGGACGAAGGCGATCCGCTGGCTGAGGGTCCCCTGGGGATCGCCGGGGAAGACGCGGTTGAGGTTCTTCCCATCGGACGGATTGTAGTAGACCGTTCGCTTCTGGAAGGAGGGCAGGTTGGCGATATGGACGAGGAGGACCGTTCCCGCCAGCACCGTCGGATCGATCGCCGACTTCAGCCGGTAGGTCGCCAGGATGGGAGGGTACTCGACCCCGTGGACGCCGGCGACCAGGGCCAGGACCGGGCCCTTCCGCAGGCCGTGGATCACGGTCACGGGAATCGACGTGCCGACCCCGTCGCGCTCCGGGACGGGAAGCATCCCCGAGCGGATCCCGCCCCGCGGGACCTTCAACGGACCGACAAGGAAATCCTGCCCGGATGCCGGGCCGCAACTCAAGCCCAGAAGGGCCGCCAGGACGATTCCGATCGTGCGTTTCATGTTCGCGCATCCTTTCGCTCCGGTCCCGTCCGGAGCGCCCGTATTTCGCGGCCTCATTATAAAGGAAACCGGCCCGCGCCGTCCGGTTTTTTCGCATTTGCCCGGCGCCTTGCGCCGCGAATTTCCTTTTTGTTATAATCGCGACACGGAAACGATTTTCTGAAGGAGGCGTTATGGGCAAGTACGCAGCCATTCTCTTCGGCCTGATCGCGATGATCGGCGGCGTCGTCGTCGTCGTCATCAAGGGCGGCCTGTGGAACCATTTCAAGATCTTCATCGGCGGCATGGTCCCTCCGCTCCTCTTCTTCGGCGGACTCATCGCCCTGATCGCGGGCGTCAGCAGCATCAAGGACGCGGCCCGGACGAAAAAGCTCGAAGAGGAGACCAAGCAGGTCAAGCCCTGACCCGCGCCGGGACGTTGAGTGTCCCAGGTCGGCGCCCTCCTGCTCAGCTTTTTCCTGTCCTTTCCGTCCTCGTTCACGGCGGACATCGAAAAAGCCTTTCTCCAGAACGACGCCCGCTGGCTGTTGGCCCGGCTCCCGGCCGAACAGCCGGTGAGCATCGCTCTCCCTGAGCCCATTTCCTTTTCCGACCAGATCAGCCGCGAACAGGCGTACTTCCTGTTCCGGAACATCTTCCGCTCCTACACGACCTTTGAGTTCTTCCCCGAGCCGAACATCTTCGCCGCCCCGGAAGGGGGTCGGGGGATCTTCAAGGCCCGCTGGTCGTTCCTCGACGCGGCCGAAAAGCAGTTCGTCTTCGAGGCGTACTTCTACGTCCGGAGCCGTCCGGACGGCCGCGGCGGGGCGGTCTGGGAGATTACGGAGATCAAGGCGGACCGGCTGTGACGGACCCTCCGGTGGCCCGGAAGAAGCGCAGGCCGGCCGTCTTCGCCGCGGTTGCGGCCGGGCTGGCCGTTCTCGCCCTAGCCCTGGCCTTCCTTCTCCCCGGGTTCCAGGCCCGGAGGTACACTCAGAACAGCCTCGTGCGGCTGCAGCGGCAAGCGCGGGCCATCGGGCGGGAATTCACGGCCGTTCTGAAGGATCAGGACAGCAAGCTCCGTACATCGGCGGCCGGATTCTGGCCCCTCGGCACGGAGGACCAGTTCGCCCTGTTCAAGAGCCTGGGTCTCGATTGCCGGGTCGAGGGGATCGCCGTCTATGGCGGAGGAAGGACGCTCGACCTGTGGTACGGCAACGCCGTCAACCTCGAGGAAGCCGTCCCGGAGGGCATCTCGGACTCGGTCATCCAGCAGTTCGGCCAAACCCTCCTCATCAAAGACAAGGCCTCCGCGTATCTCGTTTCGCTCCACTGGGTCAACTCCGAGACGCTCCTCGTCCTGACCCGGCTCCTCGCCTTCATCCCCCAATTCAAATCTCCCTATCTCGGAGAGACGCATTTTCTCTCGCCCCGTCTTCGCCGGAATTCCGACATCGCCTATTTCGATTTCCGCGAGGATGTCGGCGGCTATGAGACCTTCTTCACCCGGCACGGAGACGAGTACGTCGGCCAGCCCAGGCTGCAGGGCGATGTCCTGAGCTTCTTCGTCCCTCTCCGCAACGACCGCAACCAGATCCTGGCCACGCTGACCCTGCGGTCACTATCCCAGGCCGCCTTCAAGCTCGGGCGCAAGAATGTCTTCCTCGGGGCGGCCCACATTTTCCTGATCCTCGCCCTCATCCTGCTGCTGGCCCCCCTCGTCCGCCACTGCGCCGCCGCGACGCGTTTCTGCGCGGGGCCCGCCGCGGCCGCGCTGGCCGTGGTAGCCGGACTCCGGATCCTCCTGCTCTCCTTGAGCCGATTCGCCCCGTTCCGCGATTGGCCGTTCTTCTCTCCGACCGTCTGCGGATTTTTGTCCTTCGGCGATTTGACCAAATCGCCCGCGGACATCCTGTTCACGTCGGCCGCGGTCTTCCTCCTCGCCCTGGGCGTGGCTTTTCTCGTCCGGCGGAGCGGGCCGCCCCGCTCACGGGCCGGAGCCCTGGTTTACCTGGCCGCGGCGTTCGCCGCCGCGGCGGCGGCCATGCTGGGCGTCCAGGCGTTCGCCGGCCGCCTCGCGGCTAACTCGAGCCTGAACCTTCTGCAGTTCGAATGGACCGGACCGTTCCTGGCCCTCCATCTCAGCCTGGTTCTCGTCGGCGCGGCGGCCGCGTTCCTTTCCTTCCTCTGGATCCGGGAAGGCCTGAGGGATCTGCGAACGCCTCCCGGACTCGGCATCTTGCTTTTCGCGGTCATCGAGGCGGCCCTCTTCCTCCTTCTCGGTCCCGACCGAACCCTGCCCTTCCTCATCCAGCTCGCTGCGGTCGTCTCGCTCGTCGCGGCCGCGGTCGTTCCGAGATCCGGGCTCCGGCGCGCCCTCCTTTGGGCAGCCGTCATCCTCCAGGTCGGCCAGGTCCATGCCATCGTCCAGAGGACGGAGACGGTCAAGCAGCGCGCCATCGTCGATCAGCTTTTACGACACACGACCATTTCCCAGGAAGACTGGGCCCGGTTCCTGATGTCCGAATCGTTCGGCGAGATCGACCGGCAGAGAGGGACGGTCCTGACGTTCCTCCGCCGGCCGCGGGAAACGGCCGATCCGGCCCGGGCGTTGTGGGAGAAAATGCCCGCGGCCAAATTCAACTGGTATTCCGCCCTCGAGATTCTCGACGCCGGGGACGGCCTCCTGGCCCGCTTCGCCCTGAACGTTCCGCGGGTCTTCCGGATGGAGACGGGATTCGTCCCCGGGACGGAATGGACGATCTCCCGCCTGACCGTCCCGTTCCTGGGAAAAAAGAAGGACTTCATCGTCGGGCAGAAGGAATGGCTCGACGGCGGCCGCCGGCTCGGCCGGACCGTCATCTATTACTCCCTCGACGACGCCATGCTCCCCTTCCTGTATTCGGCGAACCCTTACTACGAGATCCTGCGCGTCCATTCGCTCCCTTCGCTCGAGCAGTTCGACATCCGGATGGCCGTCTTCGACGAGGACGGCCGGATCCTCTTCAATCCGGGCCGGATCGCGACCGGCCTGCCTTCGTCCCTCATCCATTTCCTGGACGAAGCCGGCGGAGGCCGCTGGACGACGATCGCGGACAAAGGGATCCGCTATGACGTGTTCGCCTTCCGGTCCGGCCGGAGGATCTACGCCTTCCTCTCTCCGCCGGTGACCCCGGTCCGCTATGCCCTCGGCACCCTCAAGCTCCTCGTCCTCTATACCGCCATCTTCCTCCTCCCCCTCTACGCGGCTCATCTCCTCCTCGGGCGGGGGGAATGGCGCCATCCGCTCTGGTCGTTCGCCAACCGCGTCTACATCTCCTTCGCCGCGGTGGCCCTCATCCCCCTGCTGCTGTTCACCCTCTTCTCCCAGGGGTTCTTCGCCCGGCTGTTCGCCCAGCAGTTCGTCGAGAAGGCCGAGTCGCTGGCCAGCACGGCCCGCAGCGTCATGGACGATTTCCTCCAGAGGCAGGAGCAATCCGAGGCCCAGGCCCCGCCCGAGGACCTCATGCTCTGGATCAGCACGACGATCCAGAACGACGTCAACCTCTACCGCGAGGGCCGGCTCGTGTCTTCGAGCCGGAGCGAGTTCTTCGACGCCGGCATGTTCCCCGTCCTCCTCGACGGGGAGATCTATTACCGCATCCAATTCGAGAACAATCCTTTTTACGCCCAAGAGCAGCGCATCGGGCAGTTCGCCTTCCGGACGCTGACCATCCCCTACACCGCTTTCGGGCCGCGGCTGATGATCTCGCTCCCCTTCCCCTTCGAGCGCGAGGAGCTCGCCGCCGCGAACCGCGAGGTCCTCGAGTTCACCCTCGTCCTCTCGGTCGTCTTCTTCCTGACGGTCATCGTTCTCGCCCGCGGGATCGGCTCGATGCTCGTCACGCCGATCCGGAAGCTCCTCGAAGGAACGCGGGAAGCAAGCCTGGGCAACCTGGATTTCTCGCTCGAGTACCGCCGCCAGGACGAGATGCGGACCCTTTTCGACGGGTTCAACGCCATGATCCGCAGCCTCAAGGACCACCAGCGCGAGCTGGCTGACCTGGGCAAGAAGGCGGCCTGGGCGGAGATGGCCCGCAAGGTCGCCCACGAGATCAAAAATCCCCTGACGCCGATCCAGCTTTCCGCGGAGCACCTTCTCCGCGTTTTCGAGGATAAGCGCGAGGACTTCGAGCCGGCCCTCCGCGAGTCGCTGTCCTATATCGTCAGCGAGGTCGACAACCTCCGCCGCATCGCCCAGGAGTTCCTGGAGACATCGCGCGAGGTCGTCCAGCGGCGCGAGCCGCTCGCCCTCGACGCGATCGTCCGGGAGACCGTGACGCCCTACCAGAACCTCCTGGCCCGGCGGATCCAGTTCACGCTGGAGGTTGAAGGCAAGGATTTCCGGTTCGAGGGCGACCGGGACAAGCTCAAAATCGCCCTGCGCAATGTCCTGACCAACGCCATCGAATCGATCCGCGGCAAGGGGGCCATCGCCATCCGGCTGGCCTCCGTTCCCGGTGAGATCACGCTCCGGATCACGGACACGGGCATCGGGATCGACAAGGACCTCCTCGGCCGGATCTTCGAGCCGTATTTTTCGACCAAGGACGTAGGGACGGGCCTGGGGCTGCCGATCGCCCGGAAGATCGTCGAGGACCACCAGGGCACGATCGAGATCTCGAGCGAGGCCGGCCGCGGGACGTCCATCACCATCCGGTTCCGGACCTCTGCAACTTAAAGACGGCAACGCTGGAGTTTTTCGAGCGGCTGTGCCAGAATACCCGCATGTACAAGACGCTCGTCACATATTTCAGCCGGACCGGGAACACAAAGAAGGTCGCGGAAGCGATCTTCGAGGCCCTGGAAGGCGATAAGACCATCAAACCGATCGAGGAAGTCACGAGCCTCGAGCCGTACGGCCTGGTTTTCATTGGCTTCCCTGTCCAGTCGCACAGCGTCCCTTACGCGGTCGAGGTCTTCCTCAAGGCCGTCCCGCCGGAGAAGAAGATCGCGCTCTTCTCGACCCACGGATCGCTGCCCGGCCATCGACTCTCGAGGGAGGCGATCGAGTATGCCGTCATCCTGGCCGCCAAGGCCAAGGTCCTCGGGACGTTCGCCGTCCGGGGCAAGCTTTCGCTCCAAGCCCTCGAGGTCCTGAGCAAGTCGCCCGAGCACCAGGAGTGGGTCGAGATGGCCGCCTCGGCGAACGGCCACCCGAACGAGATCGACCTGGCCGCGGCCAAAGTCTTCGCCCGAAGCATGCGGCTGCTGGCTTTTCACTCCGCCTATTGACGCTCCCCGGACGTCCGGGCCCGCCGGGCCCCCTCCGCGGGCGCGCGAGGAGGTTTCCATGAGAATCCCCCGCTTCCCCCTCTGGGTTCTTTGTCTCGTCCTCGCCGGCCCCCTGGCCTTCCCGCCTTCGTCGCCGGCTCAGTCGAATGAGCGGTTTACGATCGAGGATTATTTCAAGGTCGTGAGCGCGCGAGTCGAGGACTGGACCCGGGACGGCCGCTGGCTCGCCCTCAGCTTGACCGCGCTGGGCGACCGCATCCCTCAGGACAATGAACGTTCGGGCGATCCAACCTATATCGCGCCCTCGATTTCCGACCTCATCGTCCTGGAAGCGGCAACGGCGAAACAGACCCGGGTGTTCCCGGGGAAAGCCCAGGTCCGGGGCGCGTTCTGGTCGCCGGACGGCCGCAAGCTGGCCATGTTCGTTCTCCAAAACGGCGGCTTCGAGCTCCGTGTCTGGGACCGCGCGGCGGGCCGTTTCGATAAGATCGTCTTCGCCTCCCGAAAGCCCGTTGCCTCGAATTCTCCGCTCGCCTGGACCGAGGACGGAAAAAAGATCTACTTCCATCTCCGCTCGCCGGAATGGGAGACGAAGACCCGGGATGTTTTTTGCGACGTGGTGCGTGCGCCGATCATGGTCTTCGATTCCGAGAAGCCGTTCCTGCCGTGGGACGAGGTCTCCCGGCGCTCGCGGCTCGTCATCCCCGCCGTTTGGGACTCGGCGTCCGGAACGGTCGCCGAGCTCCTCCCGGAGACGGCCGTCCTCTCGGCGCGCTTGACGAGAGACGGAACGACCCTTCTCTTCGAAAGGGACATGAGCGAAAAGACCAGCTACGAAACGATCGGGGGGACGAAGAACCAGCTTGAGGCCCTCCCGCTCTCCGGCGGCCAACCCCGGGTCCTCCTCAAGCCCTACGAACAGCGCCCGCTCACCTGGAGCCGCGACAACCGGACGTTCGCCTATGCCGAGAAGGGCGACATTTTCATCATGGGCGTCGGGGATAAGGAACCCCGGCAGCTGACAGGAGAGAAAGAGCCCGCGGAGAAGGAAAAGGACGACAAAAAGAAGAAACAATCCTTTTCGCTCGTCCGCTTCAATCCGGACGCGTCGGGCCTTCTGTGCACCAGCACCCGGCCCCAGCCGGACGAAGACAAGGATAAGCCGGCCCGGCCGTCGAATCCCCCCCGCCAATACTGGCTGATCGACGCCCGGGACGGGAAAACGAAGACGATGCTGTTCGAGCTCCCCGAGAAAGAAGACGAGCGGCCGAATCTTCAGTTCGTCGATTGGAGCCCGGACGGGAAGACGATCTACTTTTCGACATCCGCGGCCGACCGCTACGACCGGGGATTGGTGCGATTCGACCTCGCCGCGAAAGCAACGGCCGATCTGATCCGCTCTCCCCGCCTCTATGCCGGTTGGCGCATGGCCGAGGACGGTTCGGCGTTTCTTTACCGCGAATCCGACGGCGACCGGCCCGACGACCTTGTCCTCGCAGGCGCGGACTTTTCCCGGCCGCGGAAGATTCTCGAGACTAACCCTCAGCTCGCGGCCAAAGCTTTAAACCACACCGAGCTCATCTCCTACCGCGACGCGGACGGCAAGAAAGCCTACGGAGTGTTGTATTATCCGATCCCGTACGAGAAGGGGAAAACCTATCCCCTGGTCACCGAAGTCTACGAATCTTATTTCGAAAACGGATTTTCCCCTGTCCTCAACGTCCTCACTTCGGCCGGGTACGCCGTTCTGCATCCCTCCGTGAATTTTACGACCGGGTATCCGGGCGAGGCCTGGGCCAAGGGGGCCCTGGCGGCGGTCAATAAAGTCATCGAAATGGGCGTCGCCGATCCCGACCGCCTGGGCATCCAGGGGACAAGCTACGGCGGATATGCGACCGTTCTGCTGATCACCCAAACCGACCGGTTCAAAGCCGCCATCAACAACTCCGGGAAAGTGGACATGTTGAGCTTCTATACCCAGAGCCCCCGCCTCGGGGTGCGCAACACCCACGCCCCCGAAAAGAGTCAGGACCGGCTGGGCGGGACCCTCTGGGAATATCCCGAGCGCTACCTCGCCCACTCCGCGATCCTCCAGGCCGACCGGATCAAGACCCCGCTTCTCTGCATCACCGGCGACCAGGACCCCAACGTCGAAGCGCTCCAATCCCAGGAGATCTTCGTCGCCCTGCGGCGCCTCGGAAAGAAATGCGTCTGGCTTCGCTACCACGGCGGGGCCCACGGCGGCCCGAACTCGAACGAGGAGCGCGCCGATATGTACCGGCGAATGCTTGAATGGTACGATACGTATCTCAAACCCGATAAAAAAGGCTGAACGGAGGACCCATGAAAACACGAACGCTCGCCCGCATCGGACTTCTGGCCATCCTCATCGTCCTCGGGTGGGGCTTCACCCCGGGCGCGCCGCCGCGTCCCGCCGCCCCGCCCGACGCCGTCTTCGATAATTGCACGAGCGTTTTCGTCGGCCGGCTGGCCACCGCGGACGGATCGACGATAACCTCGCATTCGTGCGACAGCGGCACGGACCGGACCTGGATCACCATCGTTCCCCGGGCGGCCCACAAGCCGGGCGAGATGGAGAAGGTCTATTTCGAGCCCAAGCGGACCAAGGGCCCGGACGACGCGGACCGCATCGAAGCCGGGACGATCCCCTACCCGCCCGAGACCTACGCTTTCATGAACGCGGCGTACCCGATCATGAACGAATACCAGCTCGCCATCGGCGAGACGACGATCGGCGGCCGGATGGAGCTCAAGACCGACAACGGCATCATCGACGCTCCCGAGCTCTACCGGCTGATCCTGGAGCGGGCCAAGACGGCCCGGGAGGCCATTCGAGTCGCCGATGCGCTGACCAAAGCCTACGGCTATAACGACTGGGGCGAGAGCTTCACCTTCTCCGATCCGAAAGAAGTCTGGCTGTTCGAGATCTACGGCCCGGGGAAGGGAAAGAAAGGGGCGGTCTGGGCGGCCCAGCGCGTCCCGGACGACGAAGCTTCCGTTTCGGCCAATGCCAGCCGGCTCCGCTGGCTCGACCTGAAGAACAAGGATCTCTTCCTCGCTTCGGACAACGTCCTGACCCTGGCCGCCGAGCTGGGATTCTGGGATCCGAAGTCGGGCCGGCCCTTCGAGTTCTGCTACGCTTACGCTCCGACCTCGCGGACGAGCCTGGCCTGCCGCCGCCGCGAGTGGCGGGCCCTCAGCCTGCTCGCTCCGTCTCTGCGGCTCAACGGCGAGTCCGAGAACTACCCCTTCTCGGTCAAGCCCGAAAAAAAGCTCGCCGTCGCGGATGTCCTGGCCATTTTCCGGGACGGCTACGAGGGCACGCCTTACGACATGACCTCGGGCTATGTCTCACTCAACCGCAAGGGCGAGACGATCAAGAGCCCGGTCATCGGCCCCTATATCGGCAACGACCTCAAAGAGCTTCTCCGGGTCAAACGGGAGCGAACGATCTGCTCTCCGGCCGCGACCTACCTCCAAATCACTCAGTCGCGGGGCTGGCTCCCCGACCCGATCGGAGGCGTCGTGTGGCTCGGCTATGACAATCCGGCCACGACTCCGCACACGCCCTTCTATTGCGGCATCTCGAGGATGCCGGATTCCTACATGGTCGACGGCCGCTGGGGCTTCCGCGACGATTCGGCCTGGTGGGTCTTTCGCCAGGTCAGCAAGCTGGCCAATTTCCGCTGGCAGGAGATGAGCAAGGACATCGAAAAAGTATGGAAGGCGATTGAGGACCGCGCCTTCGCCGAGCAGACGGCCGTCGAAGAAAAAGCCGCCGCCCTCTTCAAGGAAGACCCGGCGAAGGCCAGGACTTTCCTCACGGACTATTCCGTGAAATCCGCCGAGCAGGCCGTGGCCGAGTACCGGAAGCTCACCCGGGACCTATGGGCGAAGTACAATTATCAATTCTAGTGCCCCGTTCTCTTGACGCGTGAAGGAAAACCCCCTAAAGTCGAAGCCTGAGCCGAACATGTTCCGCCTCATTACCTACGCGATCCTCGCCTATGCCGTCTACCTCGTCTTCCGCTTCTTCCAGAATCTCGCCCGGGCGGTCCGTCCCCCCACTCCGCCGTCCCAGCCCCGCTTGTCCGGGACCATGGTCAAGGACGAAGCCTGCGGCACATACGTTCCGAAGGAAACGGCGATCCGGGAGGTCATCGACGGAGAAGAGCATTTCTTCTGCTCGAAGGAATGCCGGTACAAGTTTCTCGAGGAGCAGAAGCGGGCCCGCTGAAAAACGGGCTCAGAAATCCAACCAGGCGATCCGGAAATCGTTGAACTCGCCCTGGTAATCCTCCCAGACGACCTGGACGTCCTCGACCCGGGCGGCGGGCGGCCCCTCGCGGACCTTGGCGATGAAAGCTTCAACCGCAGAGCGCGGGCCCTCGGCGACGGCCTCGACTCCGCCGTCATAGAGATTCCGGACCCATCCCGTAAGCCCGAGTTCCCGCGCGCACTTCAGGGTGAAGCCTCGGAAAGAGACCCCCTGAACCCATCCGGTAACATGGAGATGCGCGCGCGCGTTCACGCGGCCGATGATAGCAGAACGCCCGGGCGACGGTAAAGGGGCGGCTCCGGGATTGCCCATAGCTCACTTGGAAACCCGTATCGAGCCCTACCTTCAAGTTTGACAGGGGCGCGGGCCGGACTCACAATAGCCGCCGGAAAGGTTTTGCCATGAAAAAAACACTCCTCTCGATCGCGGGATTCGATCCGTCCGGCGGCGCGGGAGTCCTCGCCGATCTCCGGGTCTTCCGGGAGCTTGGCTTCCACGGCGCGGCCGCGTTGACGGCGCTGACCGTCCAAACCACCGCAGACGTGAAGAGAATCGAGGCCGTCCGGACCGGGCTCCTGGCCACCCAGGTCAAAGCGCTTGACGCGGACCTGTCCCTCGCCGGGATCAAAGTCGGGATGGCGGCGACGGCGCCCAACATCCATTTTATCGGACGGTTCTGCGCTTCCCACCCGGAGATTCCCCGGGTCGTCGATCCCGTCTTCCGGGCCAGCGGAGGCAAGCCTCTCCTCGATCCGCTCGGCCGGGCGGCGTTCGTCTCCGCGCTGCGCGGGCGGGCGAGCGTCATCACCCCGAACCTCGATGAAGCGGGATCCCTGGCCGGGGCGAGGATCGAAACGGTCGCGGAGATGATCGAAGCGGCCCGGTCGATCGCCCGGATCCTGCGCTTCCCCTGCCTCATCAAGGGCGGGCATCTTGAGGGTGAAGCGGTCAACGTCCTTCACGACGGGAAACGGGCGTATCTCTTCGGCCGGCCGCGCTTGAAGAGGGATGTCCACGGGACGGGCTGCGTGTTTTCCGCCGCGCTCGCCGCGTATCTGGCGAAGGGAAAGAATCTGCCCCGGGCGGCCGCTTTGGCCGCCGATTTCACCCACGGAGCGATCGCGAAATCCGTCCGGGTGGGCCGGGGACCGCGCGTCTTCTTTTAGCTCCGGCCCGGGCCGGCCGCTTCCGAATCTCCGGCACGCTTCAGGACCGCGGCAGGAAACGTCACGCCTTGACGGCGCGCCGCTTCGGGATTGATCGTCACCTTGACATCGGACATCGCCTCGAACGGAATGCGCGCCGGGCTTTCGCCGTTCTTGATCCTGACCGCGAGCTGGCCCGACCGGTAACCCATGTCCTCAAAGTCCCAGCCCACGGCGGCGCTGGCGCCGTTCCGCGTCGAAAGCAGGAACCCGCCGAATAAGGGGATCCTGTTCTCGTCGGCGACCTTGCCCAGGGATTCGAACGAAGCGTTGATCATGTTGTCCGAGATGGGATAGAGGACGTCGATCTTCTTCGTGACCAAACGTTCCGCGGAGAGGAGGATCTCGCTCGGATTGGCCACGGGAACCGCGATGATCTCGAAGCCCAGGTCCGCGGCGGCCGCCCGGGCGAGGTCGAGATAATATTCCGAGTTCCGCTCCGACGGCGACCAGAGGGTTCCAACGCGGCGGGCCCCCGGGAGCGTCTCCCGGATGAGCTCCAGGCCCTGCCGGATCGGGGCCGTCGAGGCGATCCCCGTCACGTTCGCCAGATGCTCGGACGGAGAGATCCCCGCCCGCGTCAGATACGGATTCGCCACAGAGGTGAAAACGATCGGGATCGTCCGGGTGGCCATCAGGGCCGCCTGGAGTCCCGGCGTGGAGACCGCCACGATCATATCCACCTTTTCGTCGATCAGGGATTGGGCGAGCTTCTGGACGACGGAGATGTCCCCGGAACCGTTCACCATGAGAAGCCGGATATTGACGCCGTCCTTCAAGCCCTTGTCCTCGAGCGCCCGAAGAAAGCCGAGTCGCACGTCGGTGTTCGTGGGCGAATCCAGGAGCTGGAGGTATCCGATCGTATAAAGGGACGCCGCGGGCGCGCGGCACGCCGCTGAGGAAAGAAGGCACGCCGCCGCTGCGATGAATCCAAGCTTCCTCAAACGAATCTCTCTGAATCCGGGCCCATGATATGCAAAAACCGGCTAGCGGTCAATTCAAGCCCGGACCGGCCGCGCCGGTCGATCCGCCCGGCCGACGGCCGTCCGGAAGGCTTCCGGGGCGATGTTCTTTCCGCTCACGACGAGAACGATCCTCATCCCCCGCAGGCGCTTGGCGTGCTTCCGCAGCCCGGCGAGGGCAAGAGCGCCGGCGCCTTCCACCATCCGCCCGGTTTCGTCGAGGATCTCCCGAAGGGCCCGGGCCAGATCGATCTCGGAAACGGTCAGGATCTCGTCGACAAAGCGCCGGCAGAGGGGGAAGGTGATCGCGCCGGGCTCGATCCCGCCTGCGACGGCGTCCGCGGCGGTCTTTCGCTCACGGATGTTCACGAGGCGGCCCGCAGCGAACGAAGCCTTCATGAAAGCGGAGGCCGAGGGTTCGACGCCGATGATCCGGACCGACGGACGTTCCGATTTCAGATACCCGCCGATCCCGGCGATGAGGCCGCCGCCTCCGATCGGGACGATGACGGCATCCGCGTTGGGAACAGCGTCCAGAATCTCGATCCCGATCGTCCCCGCGCCGCGGATGATCTCGACATCGTTGTAAGGAGAGATAAAGACCCGGCCGGCCGCTTCCGCCTCGCCGCGGGCGTGGACCTCGGTCCGCTCGCAATCCGTTCCGTAGAACCGAAGATCGGCGCCGGCGGTGCGGAGGAGATCGATTTTTTTCGGCGAGGCGTTCTCCGGAAGAAACAGGGTCAAAGGGACGCCCTCGAGCTTTGCCGCGTAGTTCACGGCCAGGCCGTGGTTTCCCGTGGAGGCCGAGACGACGCCCTTCCTCCGCTCGGCGGATGTCAGGCTCCGGACCTTGTTCAGGGCGCCGCGGAGCTTGAACGATCCCGTGGTCTGGTCGCACTCCCATTGATAGAAGATCTCCGCGCCGATGCTTCGGCTGAGGGCAGGAGAATGCTCGATGGGAGTCCGGAGGATGGAGTCGCGGATCCGCGCGGCCGCGGCTTGGACGCCGCGGGAAAAACCCTCGGGCTTTTTGGACATTCCGGCGCCAGCATAGACGCCCGATCGAGTACTGTCAAGGGAACTTCGCGATGACTCAACGCTCGCCCGACCGATCGGCTCGGCGTCGCGCTATCAAGTATGTTTCGGCGGGCGGCCGTGTCTTAGATTGCGGGGCGCGAGGGGATTCCCTGAGAGGGCCAGCACAGCGGAGCGGGCATGGTTCCTCGACCGAAGGGAGAGGAGAGCGGAGCGAGCACAGGAGCGGATTTCCGCGCTGGAGGAAATCCGCGTCCCGATCAGGGAGTCCCCGGGAGCCTCGCTCTAAACAATTCGGCCGGCGGAGGGATGACCCTTAGGGCTGCCTTATTATATGGCCCGTGGGTCATCCCGGCGCGCATTGGATAATTTTCCGCGTTCACATACAATAGGCACCGATGGGCCGCGTATACGCCGGCACGGCCGGATGGAGCTTTGAGGACTGGGAGGGGATCGTCTACCCCTTGCCTCACGGCCCGGGCTTTCACCCCCTGACCTACCTGGCCCGGTACGTGGATATGGTCGAAATCAACAGCACGTTTTATCGCCAACCTTCCACGGCGATGTCGCTGTCCTGGGTTAGGAGGGTCGCCGGCTTCCCCGATTTTCTGTTCGCGGTCAAGCTCTTCCAGGATTTCACCCACAAGAAAGAAGGCGCGGCCTCGAAAGACGCGGACCTTTTCAAGCGGGGGATCGAGCCGCTCGTCGCCGCCGGCCGCCTGGCCGCGCTGCTCATCCAATTTCCCTGGTCATACGCGAACACGCCGGAGAACGTGAGCCACTTGACCGCTCTCTTCGGGATGTTCTTGGACTATCCGCTTGCCCTCGAGGTCCGTCATTCTTCCTGGAACACGCCGGAATTTTTCGGGCTCCTCCGCGAGCGCGGAGTCGGATACTGCAATATCGACCAGCCGGTGATCGGGAGCTCGATCAAGCCGAGCGCCATCGCCACGACGAAGGCTTTTTCCTATGTCCGCCTCCACGGACGCAATTACCGCGACTGGTTCCGGAAGGAGGCGGGCCGCGACGACCGCTACAATTATCTTTATACCAAGGACGAGCTCGAGGAATGGGTGAGCCGGATCAAGCAGCTCCAGAACGGCAGCGACCGCGTCTTCGTCGTCACCAACAACCATTACCGAGGCCAGGCGCTGGCCAATGCCCTTCAAATCAAGAACATGGTCACCGGCGAGAAGCTCGACATCCCGCCGGAGCTGATCAAGCAGTACCCGGTCCTGGAGGACATCGTCTCTAAAATCCGAAAAGGCCAGAAAAACCTTTTCGAAGGCGACGATCAAGGATCGTCAGGAGGATGACCCCATGATATGGTGGGAGAACGAATCGTTCCGCGCGCGTGGCGGCCGCCTCTTCATCGCCGGACGCCCGGCCGAGGACCTCGCTCGTCGGCATGGAACCCCGCTTTACGTTTATGGCCGGAAGCGGATCCAGGCCAACGTCCGCCGGCTGAAGGCGGCGTTCGCCGGAGCGAGCCGCCCGGTCCGGTTCTGCTATGCCATGAAGGCCAATCCCCACCCGGGGATCCTTCGCGCTCTTCGCACCGCCGGAGCCTGGATCGACGCGGTCTCTCCGGCCGAGGTAGCGATGGCCCTCGCCTCGGGCTATCCCGCGTCGAAGATCCTCTTCACGGGCACGAGCCTGAGCGAATCCGACCTGCGGGCGGCTTTCGCCGTGAAAGGCCTGGTCGTCAACATCGACGCCTTCGAGCAGATCGAGCTCATGGCCCGCGTCCGCGGCCGCTGGTTCAAGGGACGGAGGATCCCCGTCTCGGTCCGCTGGAATCCCGGGATCGGCCGGGGATTCAATCCCAAGACGGTCACCGCCGGCAAGCGGAATTCCAGCGGCACCCCGATCAAGTTCGGGGTCGAGGAATCCAAGGTCCTGCCCGCGTTTCGGGCGGCGGCCGCGGCCGGCTTCACTCCGGTCGGCCTCCACCAGCACCTCGGCTCCGGATGGGTGGCCGAGGATTATCCGGCCGTCGCCGAAGCGGTCGAACGGATGGCGGCCAAGGCGGTGGAGGTCGAGGCGGCCGGATTCCCGCTCTCTTTCCTCGATTTCGGAGGCGGGTTCGGGCCCCGGTACTCGCAAGAGCAGCGCCTCTTCCCCCTCGAGCGCTATGCCGGGCATATCGACCTGACCGTCCGGAGATCCGGACTCAAGATCGCGGCTCTCCTCATCGAGCCCGGCAAATTCCTCGTCGCCGACGCGGGCGCTGTGCTCCTCGGTGTTTCCTACATCAAGCGCTCGTACGGCAATGTCTTCGCCTGCGTCGATGGCGGAACGTTCAACACCGTACCGCGTCCGGCCATCTATTCCCAGGCGTATCATCACATCGTCAACGCCTCCCGCCTTGGCCCGGGCCCGACGACTCCGATCACGGTCGCCGGGCATCTCTGCGAAACCGGCGATGTTTTCGGGAAGGATGTGCCGATGACCACCCCGCAGCCCGGCGATATCCTCGCCGTCCTCTGCGCGGGCGCCTATGCCAGAAGCATGGCCTCGGGATTCAACCTTCGGCCGATCCCGAGCGAACTACTCCTCTGAAAGGAGACGCGTCTGCCCCCGACCCATCCCCGCCCGGACGGGCGGGCCGCTTGACCTTTCCGCCGATTCGGCCATAATCCTCGGGTGCGCAAATGGCTTTATCTCCTCCTCGTCTGGTCGGTCCTCTACGCGTTCACGAAAATCAACACACCCGGAGGGCGGAAGAAGTATCCCTTGCTCAAACGGATCGATCAGACCCTAAACGTGGTCGTCTGGGTTCTTTTAGCCGGATATCTGGTCGCCTTCGGCTCCTGGCTGGCGGGCGAGATTTTTTAATAAGCCCCCAATCGTCCGAACCCGGCGCGAATATCAGTATTTCCAGCTCGCCAGGTCCGCGCCGAGCGGGGCCGTCTTCCTCATGCGTTCGACGGCCTGAGGGATGTACATCTGGTGGTAGCGGAGCCGGGAGTACGCGTTCGCCCGGGTGTGGTCTCCGTTCCAGCAATGCTCGGCCCGGTCCCCATAGCCGATGTCCCCTCCATAGTAAGGATCTTTCGTGCTCTCCAGGAAGGACTCGGTCAGGTAGACCGCGTTGTTGAGATAGTAATTGTCCATATCGCCGACATAGATCCGGATCTTACCCTGGAGCTTCGGCCCAAGCGTTTTCCAGTCCCGCTGCAGGATGGCGCTGAGATCGTAGTGTTCCTTCCAGTAGGCGGCGACGGACGGATCGATCTCCCCGGTGAGCTTGTCCCAGATCGGCTTGGGGTAGCCATCCGCTCCAGCCGGGCTGAAGACCGCCTGCCAGATGTCCCATTGTTCGCCCGACCGGCCTTTCGTGGCGATGGCGAGCTCGCGGAGGTTCGCCTGCTCGAGGGTCGTACCCACCTCCCCCAGATAATTCCGCAGCCCGGGACGGGGAGTCTTCTTCCACGGGCCGTCGACGTAGTAGGCGTTCTTGTGCCGGTAGATATCGACCACCGTGTAGGCCCGGAAATCGATCGGGTCGGGACAGGCGGCGACGCATCCGTTGAACTCGTCGGGATAGAAGACCTGGGCCGCCAGCGCTTCCCATCCGCCGGTCGAACCGCCGTAAAGGTAACGGGCCCAGCCTTGACCGATGCCCCGGAACGTCTTTTCGACGTACGGGATGAGCTCCTGGACGATGGCATCGCCATACGGTCCCAGATTGGCCGAGTTCACGGCGTAGGAGTCGTCATAGAAGGGATTGGCATGCTGGATCTCGATGACGATGACGCGCGGGAAGCCCTTCCCAGTCCAGTCCTTATAGAATTGATAAGCGTATTGCTGCTCGATCCGGTTGTAGCCTTCGAGGTGGAACCGCTCGCTGTACTCGGGCTTGAGGTGGGGATCGGGCGGCTGCTCGCGGAATCCTCCGAACGTCGCCGGGAAATGGCCGTGAAAGACGATCAAAGGATATCGGGCGCCGGGGTGCTCGTCGAACCCCTCGGGCAGGAGGACGCAGGCCCCGAGCTCCATCGGCCGGCCCCAGAATTTCGTCAACAGCTCGCTTTGGATCCGGACGTGCTTGATGTATTTCGTGTCCGGGACCTTGGCGATCGGCGGGATTTCCTGGTCGAGCGAGAGGCGAACCGTGCGGTTCTCGGCCGGGTCGATCCTCATTTTCACCGGCGCGCTGATAAGATTACCCGGCTTGACGTTCCAGCGCTGGCCTTCGCCCTTGTCCGGCGGGAGCTTGAGGACGCGGCCGTCGGCGAGGTGGAACGTCTCGTACCGGTTGAGAAGGGCCTGGACGAAATACTCCCCCGCCGGGAGCTCGGATAGGCCTCGGAGCGGATAGCCGAAGGCGGCGGCATCGACGATCGCCTCCGCGCCCGGAGCCAAGCCGTCCACATCCGTGCCGAAAATGAGCTGAGTGCCGGTGCCATCGCTGATCTGGAACCGCGGCTCGGCGGAGGCGTCGTTCGACAACAACAGGAGGAGGCGGCCGTCGAGCGGCTGGGCGCTTCGCTCGGCCGGGAACGAAACGGCGAACTTGGTCCGGGCCGGGCTCTTACCGCCCGCGGCGGGTCCGCAGCCGGGCGAAGAAAAGACAAGGACGGAAACGATCAGGGCCGCCAGGGCCCGGGACGAAATGCGGCAGGAGGCTCGGGACATCGTTCGCCCTCCTCGGTCGGGGATAGCGCGCCCGAGGGAGCGCGCCCGCCCATTACAATCCGGGCTCGAGAAAATGTCAATTCGCGGGCGGAGCCGGGGGCGCCGGCGGAGTGGAAGGAACAATCGGAATGGCGGCACCAGGCGGCGTCGGCCTCGGCGCGGGCTTCTGCTTCCCCCGCGCGCCCGAAGAAAGGGCGAGGAGGACGACCCCCACGACGCAGACAATCACCGCGGCCATGACGACCGGCGAGAGGAGCTGCTGGATGACGGCCTCGGGAATCAGCTGCAGCTTGTCGAAGACGAGGAACTCGAGATCGGACGTCCAGCGCGTGTTCCAGGACACGGCCCCCTCCCGAATCGCCCAGAGCGAAAAGTGCTTCGCCGCGAGGGCAAGGAGGAGCGTCGGAATGCCGCCGGCCAAGATCGAGCCGCCGGACCAGCGGAGGAAGCCGCGGGGCGAAGAGTCGGCGATGAGCGCGCCGACAAAAATGAAGGCGGCGGGGATCAGGAACAGGAAGACCGAGACGAACATGATCGAGCGGGAGAAGCTGAAGGGAAAGCCGGGAAATCTGTGGATGCCTTCGAAGATCTCGGTTTCGTCGGACATGCGGCCGACGGACTTGGCTCGGGCCGAGAGAACGGCCTCCCGGGCGTCGGGAAGGGCCGGGCGGCAGGCCGGAAGATTGTCCAGGCCGCGCGTTCCGGCGGCGATCTCCGCCCAGTCCCGCGTCCCCTTCTCATCGCAGGGCGGAAGATGGTCGAACGTGGATTCGAGGAAGCGGTCGATTTCGGGGCTGAGGAGGGCTTGTTTGAGAGGCCTCAGGTCGAGGGTGATCGGGACCGGCCGGCGCTCGCCCCTCAGGACCATTCCCACCTGCTTGAGCGCCTGCGTCAATTCCCCCCGAGCCCAATCCATCAGGCCGGATTTTTCCAGCAGCTCTTTCGGGGAGATGCCGGTCTGCGCCGCGGCCTGGAACCAGGCCCTCGTCTGGGGATCGGTGATCGACCGTTCGTCCTGGGCGGCGCGGAAAATCTGGTCCGCCGCGTCGGGCAGGTCGGCGATGATTTTCTGGGGCAAGTCGGAGACGAATTCCGGCGAGGTCGTCGCCCGGATGATCCCGACGGCCCAGGTGACACCGAACAGGATGGGCAGGCCGAAGAAAATGATGATGCAGATGCCGATGATTTTGCGGGTCGCGTCCATGAAATCCTCCTCGGACGGTGATGATCGCGGTTCAAGACTTCATACGGAGCAGGGCGGAAAAAGTTCCTCGTCGCCTCAGTGGCGGGCCGGGCCCGGAGGCAGATTCTCCTCGAGGAACCGGGCGAACATTCCGTAAAGATGGATCGTCGTCCCGCGCCCTTCGGAGATGCCGTGGGACCGGTTCGGATACGACATCATCGAGAAAGTCTTGTTCGACGCGATGAGCTCGTTGACGAGCATCTCGAACCCCTGGTAGTGGACATTATCATCGCCCGTTCCGTGGACGATAAGGAGGTTTCCCCGCAACTGCCCGGCGAAGGTGATCGGAGAACCGTTCTTGAATCCCTCCGGATTGTCCTTCGGCAAACCCATATACCTCTCCTGGTAGATGGAATCGTAGAGCCGCTGATCGGGGGCCGAGGCGACCGATATCCCGGTCTTGTAGAGGTCCGGGTAGCGGAACATGGCGTTCAGAGTCATGGAGCCTCCGCCGCTCCATCCCCAGATGCCTACCCGGTCGGGATCGACGAACGGCCAGGCGGAGAGGGCCGCCCGGAGGGCGGCGGCTTGATCGGCCGAGGCCAGCAGGCCGATCTGCCTGTAGACGCTCTTCCGCCAGACCCGGCCCCGGGGCGCCGGGGTACCGCGGTTGTCGAAGCTGGCCACGATGTATCCCTTCTGCGCAAGCAGGGAGTGCCAGAGGTAGGTGCTGCCTCCCCAAGCGTCCTGGACGGTCTGGCCGGCCGGCTCGCCGTAGACATAGATAAGGAGGGGATAGGATTTCGCCGGGTCGAATCCGGGGGGCAGGATCCGCCAGCCATCGATCTGGATGCCGTCGCCGATATCGAGCTTGTAGAATTCCACCGGTTTCCGCTCGAGGGATTCGACCTTGGCCTTGAGGGCCGAATTGGAGGCGAGGACGCGAACGGATTCGCCGCCGGGCAGCCGGATAAGATCGGTCCGGGGAGGCGTATCAAGGGACGAGGCGGTCTGGATGGCCCAGCGTCCCGAGGGGGAGATGTCGATGCGATGGACCCCCATCCGGGAGGGAGGGCCCAGGCGCTCGGGCCGTCCCTTGCCGTCGAGCCTGACGGAGTAAATCAACCTCTTCGTCGGATCGGCCGGAGAAGCGGTGATGAAGAGCCGTCCGCTTCTCTCGTCCACCGCCTCGACGCTCATGACATCGTAGTCTCCCGGTGTGAGGAGCCGGACATCCGAGCCGCTGCGGGCGAAGGAGTACGCGTGCGTCCATCCGTCGCGTTCGCTGAGCCAGAGGAGCCGCTTTCCTCCGTCCAACCAGACGAAGCTGTCCATCACTTCGACCCAGGCGTCGTCGCGGTCGCGGAAGATCCGCCTGACCTCGCCCGTGGAAACGTCACCGAGGAAAACATCGTTCGTGTTCTGGAGGCGGTTGAGCTGCTGGAAGATGACTTCGTCGGAATTCCCCGCCCAATCGAGTCGGGGGATGTAGGTCTCGCGGGGATCGCCCTCCGCCTTCATCCAGACCGGAGGCCCTCCGGACGCAGGAACGACGCCGATCTTCACGACCGAGTTCGTCTGCCCGGCCTTGGGGTACTTGAAGGCGGTGATCCGCGGATAGAGCCCATCCGTGTTGTTGATCATCGAAAACTCCGGGACACCGCTCGTATCGAAACGCCAGAAGGCGATCGACCGGCTGTCCGGGCTCCAGCGGAACCCGTCCCGGACGCCGAATTCCTCCTCCGTGACCCAATCCGAGGTCCCGTTGATGATGTCGGCTCCGCCGTCCGTCGTGAGCCGGCGGACGGTCCCGGCGGCAAGATCTTCGATATAGATGTCGTTCGCCACGACATAGGCGGCCAGCCGCCCGTCCGGCGAAAGCTTGGCGAACATGAGGGAGGACGGGGGAAAATCCGCGCCGAGCCGGCGGAGCCGTCCCGGACGCCGGTCGTATGTCCAGAAATCCCCCCGGGTGTTCTGACGCCATACGCGCCGGGAATTCGTGAAGATGATCAGGACGCCGCCGTCCGAAGACCAGGAGTAATCCTCGATCGCGAGCGGCTCCGCGCCGGCCGTCCCGACGAGCCGGGCCGCGGAGACAAGGACCTCGCGTTTCCCGGTCTCGGCCCGGTAAAGGACGAGATCGCGGCCGCCTTTGGCCTCCGCGCTCGGCTCGAGCGTCGTGTAGGATTCGCCGTCCGCCATCCAGCGGGCCGGGCCGAAGCGCTCCGGCGCGAAATCCCGAGTGACGAAGATCCGGTCCAGGGTCAGGACCGGATCGAACGGCTTATCCTGGCCGGCGGGAAAGGCCGCGCCGGGGACCGCGAGGGCGAACAGGGCGAGCAGCGCGAGCGTAGTCCGTTTGATCATTTCACCGGTCTCCTCTCGGAAGATCGCCGGTCGATCATTTCAGCATGATCTCGGCGTTTTCGACGGGAACGGAAAAATATCTCGCAAAATGCCTCCGGATCATAGCCCGTCCAACCGGAAAACGGCCTCGACCGTCACGCGCGCACCGGAAGGATCGGGACTGACCGTGGATCCGATGAGCGGGGCCGGCGGGACGGACAAAGCCGGGGAGAGCGTGGCGAGGAGAAGGAACAGGAAGGGGACGAACATCTTCGTCTTGCGCATATAGGCCGCATATTCCTTCCCGAAGCGGGCCCGCATCTCCCCTTCCTCGATGCGAGCGGTCACGTAGACGGCCAGGAGGTCGACAGCGGCAAGGATCGAGGTCGCGACTGTCATGCGCTTGAAAAAGACGCCCAGCCCGAAAAGGCCGAGCGATCCGTACATCGGGTGGCGGATGAAGCGGTACGCCCCGGTGACGACGAGCCGGGTCGAATTCTCGAGCTGGCCGCTCGGCCTGGAGACTTTGACGTAAAGGTGGACGCTGTGCAAGGCCAGGAAGAGCGAGGCGATCAGGAGCAGCCAGGAAATGATTTGCCGTGGGGCGAAGGGATCACGAAACCAGACCGGGACGTTGAGGAGGGTCAGGAGAAGGATGCTTTCGAAGGCGAAAAACCGGGCGATCCCGTGATAGCGCCTCGCGCGGATCGAGAACACCCAGGAGAACAGGACGAACAGGGCGGTCACACCGCAAACCGCCGGCCAGAATCCTCGGGGGATCGCGTCCATACGGAATCCCCTCAGCTTTGCGGCGGATCGGGGGCGGGGCCCGTATAAGCGTTTCGGAAAGCGAACTTTTCGAACGGGAACCGCGCGGGCCGGGCCGATTCGTCGGCGGCCTGCTTCGGCGTCATGACCGGATTCAGCGTCGCCGACTTCATCCCGACGAGGATGATCGTCGTGACCTGGTAGGCCTCCGGGATCCGCAGGATCTCACGCGTCTTGTCAGCGCTGAATCCCGCGATGGGATGGGCCACCAGACCGAGCTCGGTCGCCCGGAGGACGAGGAAACCCACGGCGAGCCCGCAGTCGAACTGATGGTACTCGCATTCCTTGATGACGCAGTCGTCCTCTTTCCGGCTGAACACGGCGATGATCATCGACGCGGCGTGGGCCCAGGCGTTCCGGGGCGTGAAGATCGCCCGCATCTCGATGAGCTTCGCCGGATCGTCGACGAAGACGAACCGCCAGGGCTGATTGTTCGAGCACGACGGCGCGAGCTGGGCGTGACGGGCCAGGTCGCGGATGAGCTCTTCCGTGATCGGGACGGGCGCGAGGGAGCGATACGCCCGCCGGGCGGCGATAGCCTGCGTGACGTCCATGGGGGCTCCTTTCTTTCTGATTGCGATTCTACACCAAATTGACCCCGGCGGCGGCTTGTGTTATGAAAAAAACAGTCCGTTGTTCGTGACATTTTCGTGACACTCGGCGGCCGGGGAGCGGCGATAATGATACCGCCGGCCGCCAGGGGGCGGCACCGATCCCGGCTTCGCGTGAAACTATGAAACAGGCCATGGGGACAGTGAAGCATCGGAAACAAATCATCCTCTTTATGGCTGCGGTCCTCATCCCGAGTCTCACACTCATTCTCTTCACCCGGCAGATCGTCCGGCAGGAAAAAGAGCTTTCAGCGAAACGGACGGCCGACGACCGTGAGCGCCGGGCGCGGGAGATCGGCCAAGTCCTCCTCCTCCGCCTGGAGCGGATGCAGCTCGAGGAAGGGCAGAAAGAAGAGACGCTCCTCACGCGCCCGGACGAGTATCGTCCCGGAAGGCCCGAGATCGTCATGCTCGGCCTCGTGGAGGAAGGACGGCTTTCCCTGCCGTGGGAGCGGCCGCCCGCGGCGACGGCGCCTCAGGGCGGGGCGATGCGGAACGCCCGGATCGCGGAATCCATCCGCGCCGGTGAGCGAGCCGAGTTCCAGCGGAAAGATCCCGGGCTCGCCGCCGAGATGTTCCGCCAAGCGTTGGCCCTGGGAGGAAACGAACGCGAATACGTCCGTCTCCTTCTGGCGCGCGTCTTGGTCAAGTCCGGAAAAACGTCCGAGGCCTTCAAACACTACGAGGCCCTTCTCGCCTTATCGCCTCTCCAGAAAGACGAGGACGGCATCCCCTTGTTCCTTTATTCCGCGGACAGGTTGTCGGGCTTGCCAGGATATTTCGATGAGGTTGTCGCGCGATTGAGTACAGACCTGAAAGAAAAGCGCTGGATGTCTCCGCAGGAATCGTTCCTGATCGATTCCATCCTGAGCCGCGTCACGACCCAAACGGCGGCAACGGATGAGGTCAAGCGCACGGCCGCCGGCCTGCGCGATATCCTCCGCCCTTTTTCCGCCAAGGCCGAACGGTTGGTGGCCCTCCAGAAGGGTTTCTCCGGCTATGCGTTCCGCCTGGATTCGGCAGGATCGGCCTCTCCGGCGGAACCGGTCTGGGAGGTCGAGCCGAAGGGAGAGTGGCTGCTCGGTCTCGGAAACCTCCGGCCCGGGAGGCAGTCCTTTTTGGTCGTCGATATCGGCGAGCTGAATGCCGCGCTGCGGCGGGACCAGGACTTTCGGCAAGCCTATCCCGAGGAAATCCGGCTTACGGCCGCGGATCGCCAGCCAGGGGAAAGCCTCGGCCCGAAGCTGCGGGGATTGAACCTGGCCTTTTCGTCTCCCCCGGCTTCCACGGCCGATGAAGGATTCTCTTCGCCGCGGCCTTTTTATACCCTGACAATGGTCGCCGTCGTGATGTTCGCCTCTCTCGGCGGCACCCTGCTCTGGCGGGATGTCCAAAGGGAGCTCGGCCTAGCGGAGATTCGCGCCCAATTCGCCTCGAGCGTTTCGCACGAATTGAAGACCCCATTGACCGCCATCCGAATGTTCGCCGAAACGATCCGCATGGGCCGCATCCGGGAAGAAGAGACAAAGACCGAATACCTAGACACCATCATCAACGAAAGCGAGCGGCTCAGCCGGCTGCTCAACAACGTTCTCGACGTCTCGAAGATCGAACAGGGAAAGAAGATCTACCGCAGGCATCCGCAAGCGCTCGCGCCGATCGTCCAGACGGCGGTCCGAACGATGGAGTATCCGCTTCGCCAGAAAGGATTCGTCCTGCGGGTCGAGATCGAAGAAGGCCTTCCGGACGTTGACGTCGACGCCGACGCCCTCGAGCAGGCCCTCCTCAACCTGATCGGAAACGCCATCAAATACTCCGGGGAGGCCCGCGAGATCACGCTCAAGCTCAGCCGCCGGGATGCCTGGGCGGTCATCGGGGTGGTCGACCGGGGAGTCGGCGTCCCTCTCCGCGACCGCCAGCGCATTTTCGAAAAATTCTACCGCGTTCCGTCGCGCGAAAACGAGCAGATCCCGGGGACGGGACTGGGACTGTCCCTGGTCGCCCACTTTGTCCAGGCGCACGGCGGCCGCGTCGAGGTCGAAGCGACCCCCGGCGGCGGGAGCACGTTTTCGCTCTATCTCCCCCTGGAGGAAGGGGCATGAAACACATCCTGGTGATCGAAGACGATTCGGCCATCCTCCGCGGTCTGAAGGACAACCTCGAATTCGAGCATTACAAAGTCTCGACGGCCATGAACGGCGAAACCGGATACTCCCTCATCCGACAGCTGAAACCCGATCTCGTGATCCTCGACCTTATGCTCCCGAGCATGAGCGGCTACGAGGTCTGCCGAAAGGTCCGGGAAGAAGGCGGCAAAGTTCCCATCCTGATCCTCACCGCGCGCGGCGAGGAAGTCGACAAGGTTTTCGGCCTCAACATGGGGGCCGATGATTACATGACCAAGCCGTTCTCCGTCCGGGAGATCCTGGCCCGGATCCAGGCGATCCTGCGACGGACAGCCAACGCCAAAACCGGTCCCTTGCCCGATGAAATCCGCTTCGATGATGTGATGGTCGATTTTCGCCGCTTCGAAGCGCGCAAGGGCGGCCGGACGCTCGAGATGTCGAGAAAGGAATTCGGCGTCCTCCGCCTCCTCGCGGCCAGGGAGGGCGAAGTCGTGACCCGCGAGGATCTGCTGGACGAAGTTTGGGGCTACGACCGGTACCCCACGACTCGGACCGTGGACAACCACATCGCCCTTCTCAGGTCGAAAATCGAAGCAGACCCGGCCCAACCGCGCCGCCTGATCACGATCCGGGGAGTCGGATACAAGCTCTTTCTCGGGGCCTGACATTTCCGTGACGTCGGCTGGACCTCCTCGGGACGAACATTTTGCCGAAAAGGAGCGAAGTCCCGGCCCGGACGTGACACACGAGACGCCGAAGAGCGCTATATTGACGGCGCGATGATCGAGGAGGGGAAACACCATGAGATCGACAAAGAAAATCGTATTTGTGTCCATCCTGATCGCGGCGTTCGGCGTCGCCATGACACCTCAGAGCGTCTATGACCTTTTTCAAAAAGCGTTGACGAAAGAAAAGGCAGAGGGCAACCTCGAAGAGGCGATCGGGCTGTTTCAGCAGGTTGTCGACAAAGGGGGGGACGAGTCGTTAGCCGCCCAGGCTCAGCTTCACATCGGGATGTGCTACGAGAAGCTGGGCCTGGGCAAGGCCCGCGAATCCTATCAGAAGGTCATCGACCGCTTCCCCAAGCAGACGGAGACCGTGAAGACAGCCCGCGAAAAGCTGGCCATGCTCTCGGCGGCGCCCGCAGCCAAGGCTGCGGGAAGCCGGGAGATCAATCTCCGCCGGATTTATGACGGCATTGGGCTCGAGTGGGGCAACGCCCTATCCTCAGACGGCCGGTATCTCGTCTACACAGACTGGGAAACCGGAGACATGGCCGTGGTCGACATGGCGACGAAACAGCATCGGCGCCTCACGAACACGGGAGGACTAAAGAAACCGTCGGGGGACATGGGCGAGACGAGCGTTTTCTCGCCTGATGACAAACGGATCGCTTATGGCTGGATGATCGGGAGCAAGATCGCCGAGCTTCGCGCCGTCAACTTCGACGGAACGGATCCGAAGGTCCTTTTCCGCGACGAAAACGCGACCTGGATCAGGCCGCATCAATGGTCGAACGACGGAAAATATATCCTGATCCTGCTCATGCGGAAAGACGGCTCGTCCGACATCGCCATGTATTCGCTCTCCGACAGCACGGTCAAGATCGTCCGGCGCGTACCGGCCAAGGATCCTGAGCTGGGTCTCTCCCCCGATGGAAGAACGATCGCCTATTCCATGTCGCCGGAGTCGACGTCGTCCAAGCGCGACGTCTACTTGGTCAAAACGGATGGCTCCGGTCAAGAAACGGCCGTGGCTCATCCGGCCGACGACTATCTCCTCGGCTGGGCCCCCGACGGAACCCGGGTGATCTTCGCCAGCGACCGGACCGGATCGTACGGGATCTGGGGCATCGGAATCAAGGACGGCCGGGCCGAGGGGCCTCCCCTATGGATCAAGGGAGACTTGACTCCTTCGCCGGTTCGGCTGGCGCCGGACGGAACCCTTTATTACCAGCTCATCGAATACCTCACGGAAGTCTATACGGTCACGATCGATCCCGAAACCGGAAAGACCCAAGGCAAACCGGCGCCGATCAAGTCCCGCTATCAGGGGATCCGCCTCGGGCCGGATTGGTCTCCCGACGGAACGAAGCTGGCTTTCAGGGCGTTCGCCGGGACCGAATCGAAGCCGATGGGGCCGGCGTCGGTCTCTGTTCTCGATCTCAACACCGGAGATGAACGTCAGTATCCAGTCGGGATCGGTTCTAACTCACCGGTCGACGGACCCCGGTGGTCTCCCGACGGGCGATCCGTTTTCTGCATCGGCAACCGCGGCGAGGAGCAGGGAATCTATCAAGTCGAGATCCCCTCGGGGACGGTGAAGCTCCTGATCAAATTCCCTCCCCACCAATACACGCTTCACGCGGCCTGGTCTCCCGATGGCAAAAGCATTTTCTACCCGCAGGGAAATCCCGTCCGGATCCTCCGCCGGGACTTGGACAGCGGAAAGGATATCGAACTCGCGACAATGAAAGGTCCGGCGGGGATTCCGCAGGTGACGCCGTCGCCCGACGGAAAATGGCTGGCCTTCACTTCCTTGGACATCTCGAAGGAGCCCGTCAAGCTGATACTCGTCCCGGCGGCCGGGGGATCCGCGCAGGAGATTTTCCGGTCGAAGGAAGGGGAATACATCCCCTGGCTTCAGTGGACCCCGGATGGGAGGTCGATTTGGCTGATGAGATACCGACCGGCGACGGATCCGAAAGCGAAGCCCGCGATCGAATTTGTAAGCGTTTCTCCGGACGGACAGAACATCCGGAAGCTGGAGCTCATGCTGCCGGGCGCGGGATTCCGCATCCGTCCCGACGGCCGGCAGATCGCCTATTCGACCGGACAATCCAAGTTCGAGCTCTGGGCGCTCGAGAATTTCCTGCCGCCGATCGTGAAGTGAAAGAGCGACGGCGAAGCCCGCGCGCCCCGGCCCTTAGGTGTTGAGTAGCGAGATATTAATCAGCGGCGAAGGCGCTTGAGAACCTCGGCGATATCGGGCAGCTGGCCGATCGGGTAGATTTTGATCCAGGCGATCTTGCCCTTCTCATCGATGATGATGTTCGCCCGCTTGCTCGCTCCGCTCTTTTCGCTGAACACCCCATAGCTTTTGGCGACTCCGCCGTGCGGCCAGAAGTCGGCTAGGAGACGGGTGCGAGCGATGCCGAGATCCTTGGCCCAAGCCGCTTTGCACGGGACGTGGTCGATGCTCATGCCCAGGGGAACGGTCGAGAGGGAGGCGAAATCCGCCGCGTGCGCCTCGAGCGATTTCATCTGCTTGGAGCAGACGGGCGTCCAGGCGAGCGGATGAAAGGAGAGAAGAACCCGGCGGCCGCGGAGCTTGGACAGCCTCACGGATTTCCAATTCTGGTCATCGAGCTTGAAATCGGGGGCGCGATCCCCCACCTTTAAGGTTACGGTAGTATTCATGCTCCCGATTTTACTATAAAAAAAGAGGAAGGGGGACAGAGTGCCTCGTCCCCCTTTGGCCGCTTTCAGAACGAGCGGGAGAAGGCGCAGTCGAAGACCTTGGGCAGGCCCGTGCCGTCCATCCGCACCTCGCCCCGGAGGCAGCAGACGGGCGGCTCGCCGAAGGAGAGGCACGGGCCGCTCCCCACGCCCTCGAGGACCCCGGTCTCGTCCTCGAACAGGTAGAAATACTTCAGCCCGCTGCTCGTCCGCTTGCCCCGGGCGTCCACGACGCGGACGACGAGCTCGACCCGCTCCCCGGCGAGCTTGCGCAGGTCGCGGATCCTGGAGTCGGGGCGCTTCCCCTCGTAGAGCTCGAGCGGATCGCCGTCGGGGCTGAACCCGAGCGACTCGAGGAGCATCTTGGCCTTTTCGCGCGGCTCAAGGTCGGAGGCGGGCTCGACGCCGTCGATCCCCTGGACGTAGCGGAGGACCTGGCGCGTCCGCCGGCCTTCGAGCCGGTCGAAGACGCCGGCCTTGATCAGGGTGAAGAGCTCGGACTTCGTCGCCCGGACGCGGGCGATGAAATCCTCGAGGGAGAGGAACTCTCCCGCGCCCCTCCGCTCCTCGACGATCCCCTCCGCCGTCCGCAGGGCCAGCCCCTTGATCGAGTCGAACCCGACCCGGATACTCGCCTCCTCGACCTCGAACCCGATCCCGCTCCGGTTGGCGTCCGGGCCCAGGATCCCGATCCCGAGCCGCTTGGCCTCCTCGATATACTCGGCCAGCATGTAATACCCGCCGCCGGCGTTGAGGACCGCGGCCATGTAGGGCAGCGGGTGATGGGCCTTGAGATAGACGGCCTGGCAGGCCATGGCCGCGTACGAGGCGCTGTGGGCCTTGTTGAAGGCGTAGGACGAGAATTTTTCCATCGTCTGCCACAGCTTCTCGACCTCGGCGCCGGTGTAGCCGCGCTCCTTCGCCTCCTTGAAAAAGCGCCCCCGGAGCGCGGGCAGCGGCGACTCCCCCTTCGCCTTCAGGCTCCGCCGCAGGAGGTCGCCCTCCTCGGGCGGCATCCCGGCGACGCGCTCGGCGATCTGCATGACCTGCTCCTCGTAAAGCATGATCCCATCGGTCTCCGGGAGGATGCGGGCCAGGAACGGGTCGCGGAACGAGCCGCGCCCCTCGCGGCTCCGGAGGAGGCCCTCCTTCATCCCGCTCTCGGTCGGGCCGGGCCGGATGAGGGCCAACGCGGCCGTCAGCTCGCGGACATTCTCCGGCTTCATCCGGCGGAGGAGGTTCATCATGGCCGGGCTCTCGACCTGGAAGCAGGCGATCGTCTTGGCCTGCTTGAGGAGGGCGAACGTCCGGGACTCGTCCAGGGGAATGTCGGCGAGCCCGAGCCGCGTCTTGGCCTCCGAGATCGCGGCCAGCCCACGGACCGAGAGCAGGTCGAGCTTGATGAGCTTGAGGTCCTCGACCGCGTCGCGGTCGTAATGGCACATCCGGTAGCCCTTGGCCGACGCTTCGAGCGGGAGATAGCGGTCCGCGGGCGCGGGCGTCAGGACGACGCCGCCGACGTGGAGCGAAACCTCGGCGTAGGCCTGGCCGAGCTCAGCGGCCAGCTTCCAGACGTCGAGGTAGCCGACCGCGGGTTTGGCCGTCTTGAGATAGTCCGGCTCGGCGAAATACGGCGCCTTCTTGCTGAGGGCGCGCGACTCGTCGGGCGGGAGGCCGAGGGCCCGGGCCGTCTCGTAGAGGGCCGAGCGGGCCCGGTAATTCTTCAGGCTGCAGACGAAGGCGGCGCCCGTCCGGCCGCCGCCGTATCTCTCGAGGACGTAGGACAGGACCTTGTCCCGGAAGCGCGAGTCGAAGTCGAGGTCGATGTCGGGCGGGTCGGACCGGCCGGAGTTGAGGAAGCGCTCGAAGTAGAGGCCGAAGGCGGCCGGGTTGACGTGCGAGATCCCCAGGAGCCAGGTCAGGAACGACCCCGCGCCCGAGCCCTTGAGGTTGTGGAGGATGCCGTTGCGGCGGGCGAACTCGACGATGTCGTGGACGATCAGGAAATACGGCCCGAAGCCGGCCTTCTCGATGACGGCCAGCTCCCTCTGGGCCCGCTCCCGCTCGTCCCAGGAGAGGCCCTTGGCCGCGCGGAGGCGGGAGAGGACCTCGTCGCGGAGCGTCACCGGGAAGATGTCGGCCGGGAGGGGCGGGACGATGTCGGCGAAGTCGAACCCGCACTTCTCGGCCACGGCGAAGGTGGCCCGGAAGGCGTCGGTGACGCCGGCCCCGAACTTCTTCAGGGCGAGGACCTCCTGCTCCGGGCCGAAGAGCGGGAGCGTGGGCTTGAGCCTGTCCCACTCGGGCGGATACGGGACCTTCTTGTCGAAGGCGTGGAGGAGGACGAGCCGCTCGGGCGCGCGGACGAACTTGAGCGGGTTGGCCCACACGAGCGGCAGGCCGCGCCCGGCGGCGAACTCCCGGGCCTGGCGGAAATTGGAGAAATCGGCGCCGACATAGACGTCCGAGGCCGCCGGTCCGCCGCGGAGCGAGTCGAGGAGGCGGCCGACGAACGGGGGGCAGGAAGCGGAAGAAGAGGGACACGAGCCCATTTTAGAGGGAGGCGGAGGGATTGCCCATAAGCGAACATCAGGAGGGGGGGCCCCGCTTAATTCGGGGGGGAACCCGCGGGGGGTTCCAACGTGAGCGTTGGGCGATCCCGGAGCCGCCTCAGACATGGGATCATGTCCCCCGTTCCCCGGGATGAAGATCGTCACCAGTCCCTCGGTCCCGTCGCCCTCCCGGACCGCGCGGCGGTTGAGGATCTCCATCAGGTTGGGATAGCCCGCGGGAGCGCGGACGATGAAGACGAACCGGTCCGCCGCGCCGCCGTCGCCGGCATCGCCGGCCGCCCCGAGCTCAATCTCGCAGCCAAAGAGCGGGGTGAAGCCGGCCGCCCGGCCCGCCCGCTTCCACTTCGCCCAGCCGAAGAGCTTCCCGATGTCGGCGAGGGCCGCGGCCGGGGTCTTCGTCCGGGCGAACCACCAGGCCAGCTCCTCAAGGGAGGCCCCGCCCCGTCCCTTGCTGTAAACGGAGTGGACGCGGAGCGGGACGTGCATCGCCTCGCCTCACCGGGTGAGCGACGCCGTCTTGAGGACGAAGCCGCGGTCGGGATCGAAGGGATAGACCGCGTCGAGCATCTTCTCCCGCATGGTCAGGACCGAGCCGAACCCGTACTTCCCGCGGACGCGGTCCACGGCCGCGCTCAGCCGCTCCTCCCGGTCCGACCACGGCTCGAAGAGCGAGAGCGGCCGGACGCGGGTCAGGTCGGAGGCCTTGACCCCGACGAGGCGCAGGGCGAGGCGCGTGCCGTGGAACAGCGGCAGGAAGAGCTCCTCGGCGATGCGGTAGATGTCGCCCATCTCCTGGCGCGGGGTGAGGAGGAGGCGGCGCCGGATCTCGGTCCGGAAATCGGAATAGCGGGCCTTGACCTCGATGACGTGGGCGTACTGCCGCCCCCGGCGGAGGGCCAGGGTGAGCCGGTCGCAGAGGTAGGCCAGATGCGCCAGGAGGAGGCGCTTGTCCCAGAGGTCCTCGAGGAAGGTCGTCTCCCGCGACACGGACTTGGCCGCGGCGTCCGCGGACACGGACCGGCCGTCGACGCCGCGCGACTGGAGGTAGATCTCGTCGCCGCCGATGCCGAAGAGCGAATGGAGGGTCGTCCGCGGCAGGCCCCACAGGTCGCCGATCCTCTGGATGTTGAGCATGCGGAGGAGGACCTGGGTCTTCGGCCCGATGCCGGGCAGCTTGTCGATGGGGAGGCCGCGGAGGAAATCCTCTTCGCCGCCCGGCTCGATCTCGTGATAGCCGGCCGGCTTGGCCTTGTTCGTGGCCAGCTTGGCCATGATCTTGTTCGGGCCGACGCCGACCGAGACCTTGAGCCCGGTCTCGCCCTCGACGCGGGCCTTCATCGCCCGCGCGGCCGCGGAGAACGACCGGTAGATCGGCCGGCAGCGGGTGAAGTCGAGATAGGCCTCGTCGAGCGAGGCCTCCTCGACATCCGGGGTGAAGTCGTGGAGGACGCGGAAGAAGCGGTCGGAGAAGGACTGGTAGACCTGGTAATTGCCCCGGACGAAGACGCCCTGGGGGCAGAGCTTGTAGGCGTTGCGGAGCGACATCCCGGAGTGGACGCCGTAGCGGCGGGCCTCGTAGGAGCAGGTCGAGGCCACGCCGCGCTCATGGGGCAGGCCTCCGACGATGAGGGGCTTGCCCGCGAGCGACGGATTGAGGAGGACCTCGACCGCGGCGAAGAAGGCGTCGATATCCACGTGGGCGATGAACCGCCGTTTCGTGAACTGGGGACAGGCTCCCATTTGGGGACTGGCTCCAATTTCTCCTGAAATTGGTGCCTGTCCCCCTTTCTTATCCCCTGAAATGGGTTCGTGTACCCCTTTTTCGTCGTGTCCCCCGTTCTTTTCTGCAACCGGGGGACACGTACCGAATTCAGGAGAATTCGGAACATGTCCCCTCATCGCCGCCCGGGCCGCGGCCGGCGTCCCGTCGTATTCGGCCGGCCCGTAGGCCGGAACGGCGGCCCCTCCCTGGATCATCCTCGCGTTCGGCATGTCACCCTCGAAAAAGGACAAAACGGCCTCCTCTTTTGGCTCGCCCCAAAAAATCGTGTCGGCCCCGGCGACCGTTCGCCTCTATCCGAAAAACATTCTTTACGGAAACGGGGAGGCCGCCGCGCGTCCTCTGGAATCTCCCGGAGAAGAAGGGGGACAGGCACCGAATTCAGGAGAATTCGGAGCCTGTCCCCTATTTTTCTTCGTCCCGGCAAGGAGCAGACCGTCCGCGGCGTTCCCCATCAGTATTTCCTCAAGACCCCGACGACCCGGCCCAGGATGCGGATGTCGCCCGTGACCTCGATCGGCCGGTAGGCCGGGTTCTCGGGCACGAGGAGCGTGCGGCCGTTGTCCCGCCGGAGCCGCTTCAGCGTCACCGACCCGTCCTCGAGCATGGCCACGACCATCTCCCCCGGCTCGGATGTGTTCGTCCGCTCGAGGAGGACATGGTCGCCGTCGTCGATGTAGGCGTCGATCATGCTCTTGCCCTCGACCCGGATGCAGAAGACGTTGCCGCGGCGGCGGCCGAGCATCCAGTCGGGGATGTCCATGGCCTCGCCCGACGTCTCGAAAGCCTCCCTGGCCGGACCGGCCGGGACGAGTCCGGCCAGCGGTACCCGGGCCCGGCTCCCGGCGCCCGCCGGGAGGCCCGTCAGGCGCAGCTCGCCCCGTTCGCGCCGGAGGTAGCCCTTGCGCTCGAGGCTGGCGACGTGCTTGAAGACGGCCGAGGGGTGAACGATGCGGAGCAGCCCGCCGATCTGCCGGAGGGTCGGGGCGTAGCCCCGCTCCAGGATGAACTGCTCGATCGTCCTCAGGATGGCCTTCTGGCGGGGGGTGAGCTCAGGACGTATCGTGTTCACCATTTTGTTCACCATGCACAAGATAATGCGGCCGAAGGCGTTTGTCAAGAGGGTGTGACAATTTTTGAGGAAAAAAATTCCCGGCTTTTACAGCCCCAGCAATAGCCGGATTTGGCTTTCCATTCTAACAAAATACTCTGGTTCAAGCGTCCCGATTCGCTTCGCAAATCTGGCCCTATCAATCGCACGAATTTGAGAAATCAATAAAATTGAATTCGACGAAAGCCCATTTTCCGCACTTGGGGGAATTGAAAAATTGAATGGAAATCTTAGAGCTTTCTGCTTTGACGTCGTCGGAACAACTACAATCGTTGATAAGAGAGAAGTCCCTTCATCAATTTGAATGACAACCGCAGGGCGTGACCCAAATTGCTCGTGCCCAGGGGAATCTAACGGGGCTGGAAAATTAACTGACCAAATATCACCACGAGCCATGAATCAAAGCCCATATTCAAAATTTCTTAATGCTTCGTCGCTTAGAGTATCCCAGGTCAATAATTCATTCCTTAGTTCGTCCGCAATAATGCAATCATTCGTTAGCGCGAATTTCATAAAAGAAAATGGATCATTTGACATCAATTTTACATCAAGGGGAGATTCATGCATGCTGATCGTTGCCACTTCACTTCGGAGATGAATCGAGAGAATTAATTCTTCGTTAACCATAAGCCAATCTCTAGATGTTGCTTGCTGAGTTGCGAATGGCATCATCCTTCTCCGTTAGTTTCTTTGGCCAACAATCATTTTTTGTTGGACGTATTTAAATCCATCCGTTCTAGTAATTGTGGCAACATCTATCGCGCCACCGACTCCGCGAATATCAATGAGCCATCTTTGTATTTCCATTGTCGTCCGAATTAGATATATTGAAAGGTCAACGCTATCCTGAAGAGGCAAGAACTGATAAGGGATTCGCAAGGATAGTTCTCGTTCTAGAAAATCGAATAGAGAATTCCTTTGCGCATCACTTAGACCAAGGTGTTTTTGAACAAGATACACCACCGCAGGATCCATTCCCTTTATAAGCCGGTTCGTGAACGCGAGCTGCCCTCCCCAAGTCACGCCAAATTGACCAGCATTTTGCTCTTGGGGTTTGGGACTTGACGGGATATTTATTTGATAAACTTTTCCATACGGGGTGTCCTTGTCGAATCCCGCCACTAGAAAGATCATATTATTTTCTGAAGCCTCTGACGGCATATTATTTTCAATCCATTGCTTCGAAAAGAACTTCCCCAATTTATCTGCAAATTCTATAATCGAATATCTCGCCTCACCACCTTGATTCAATTCGCTCTCGAATTCGGGTAAAAACGAATGCGCCGTCCTTGGTTCACGCTGACCGATCGCGCCCAAACCATAAGTTACGCATCCTACATAATTATGGTTCTGAAAACGTAACAATTTAGTCGCATTATCAAAGGTTGAGGGTAGAATTATTTTATTCGCACCGCTTGCGCTTGGCATTTCGGTATTCAAGGTCACACGGCTATCAGCCGCTAAGACGATTCCTTCTGGTCCCTTAAAAGCAATCCCAAGTGACATTTTAGCTCTCCATTTAATGGACGCTGAAATTATCTATATTGTATCACAACCATAAAACTTCATTATTTCGTCAACGGAATAGTCGATGACCCATATAGCGATTTTACAGGTTCTCGCAGGATCGAACGGGTACCTTTTCGTGGGTTTCGGCGCTGCCAAGATCACTTCATCTTTCTCAGCCGGAAAATCGCGGTTGAGCTAAACACAAGGTTCGTCCGCCTCCTATTTCTTCCGGGTGCAGCGCATCTCCATGCTCTTGAATTCCTTGCCGTCGGGCAGGACCATGAACTGTTCCCAAACGTACTCATCCGCGTTGACGAACCGGATCACCGCCCGGACCTTGGTCGTCCCGGCCATCGGGTCGGCCCACTCCCCCGTCTGGTTGAGGGTGTCCGTTTTGACGTCGCGCCCACCGGCGAGCATGAAGAACGAGGTGCTCGTGTTGTCGACCCAGAGGGTCAGATACTTTTTCTGCATATTGTCGTAGCCCGTGAGCTGGAAGCCCTCGAACGGCATACCCATCATCGTCCCCCTGAAATCCAGGGCGACGAACCGGCCGCCCATGATCAGCCGGCCTTCGAACGACCCCCCGCCCGCCGTCGGCGGCTGGCCGGGAACCGTCCACATCGTCGTCTTGGCCGTCCAGGAGCCGGCGAACCGCTTCAGGTAAGCGTGATTTTCGGTCACCGCTCCGGCTTTCATATAGGCTTCCATGGCCTTTTGCTGGTCCTGCGGCGATGTCTGGGCGGACACGGGGGCGAGCAGGCCAAAGCCGAAGATGGCCGCGATAGCGAGGACCTTCATCATTTGCCTCATGATCGTCTCCTTGACTTCGACTTTATGGACGGGTCATTTCCGCCGGGCCGTGCCCTCGACGTATTTGGCGAACGCCTCGGGCTTGCCCGGGGGAGCGATGTCGAATTGCAGGGCCACCGCGCCGTCCCCCTGCTTCCGATAGATGAACCGGAAGCGCGGGCCGGGCGCGGCGGCGTCGCTGACGAACGTCACCGTTCCGCCGCCGTCCGAGAAGGCGACGGTGTAATGAATGACGTGGCCCTCGTTGTCGAAATAGACCGCCCGCGTCCCTTTTCCGGTCTCGTCCTGAAAGACGATCAGCAGGTCGTCGTGGCGCAGCGCGGGCATGTCATCCGTGGCCGGAAATTCGGAGAAGCTCCGCCGAACGAGGATGCGTTTCTGGAGGTCGAAGGCGAAGGAAAAGCCGCCGGCAATCGCCTGGCCCGGCGCTCCCCCGCCGCCTGTCGAAACCCACTCCCCGAGGAGAAAACTCCAGGCCGACCAATCGGCCGGCTTCGCCGCTTGCTGGGCCGCGAGGGGGAGGACCGTGAAAATCAGGATCAAGGACAGGATTCCGCGTTTCATGGGTCACCTCGCCGCTGGTATTATACTCGTTTTTGCTTATTTCGCTTTGTTGACTTTCGCCCTCTTCCGACTCTATCATTGCCGTCTCATGAATATCGTCGACGACCATTTTTGCTTCGCCTGCGGCGGCGCCAATGCCGACGGCTTGCGCCTCCGGTTCGAATACCCGGAGCCCGGCCGGTGCCGGGCGGAGTTCATCCCGGCCCGGAAATTCCAGGGATGGCAGGATACCCTCCACGGCGGCATCATCGCCACGCTCCTCGACGAGGGATTCGCCCATGCCCTGGGAGGTCCGGGCCGGGGAAGCGGGACGAGCGCGGTCACGGCCGAGATGACCGTCCGGTACAAGAAACCCGCCGCGATCGGACGGAAGCTCATCCTCGAAGGATGGGTGGTCGCCCGCGACCGGCGCGTGGTCAGCTGCGAGTCCGTTCTCCGGGACGAATCCGGGACAGAGATCGCCGCCGCAAAGGGCAAGCTCGTCCTGACGAAGTCGTCCCGCACCTGATCAAGCGAGGAACTCGGCCCGGCAGGCGGATCAGTGATTCAGCCCGACTGAACTCGGCTCGATGAATTCGACCTTCTCCAATACGGCGGACAGCCGTCGATACGGGGCGAAGCTGAACCAGGCCTGCCAGGAGGAGGTCATGACGATCTCCGCGGGATCGGCATGGGCGGAGGCCGGCAGGACGAGGTCGATGATGTTCATCCCGTCCTGCAAATCCCGCCGCAGGAGCCGCTTCCCGTTCGACTGGAAAACGACCGTCTGATGATACTCTCCGTGCCAGGGGCCGCGGGAGAACTTGAAGGGCGATTCGAGGTGAAGCCGGAGCCGCGTCTCTCCGCCGTGGGGAGGAGGAGCGACCCGGAAGACGGCATCCGGTCCGCAATAGCGGATCCGGCGGTCTCCGCTCTCAACCTCCGGACTGAACCCCCGCAGGAAGAAGACCGTTCCCCCGGCCAGCGGGTCCGGATGCGCCGGAGGCGAGAGAACGATTTCGCGCATAGTCGAATCGATCTGCAGCCCGCCAAAATCCGCCGAACAGCGGAGCTTGAACGGGCCGTTCCCGGGATAGGACAGGGCCACGGAGATCCGGTCCTGGCCCCGGGCCAACCGGTACTTCTTGATGTTGTAGTCCGGGATCTCCAGGACGAGCCGGAAACGGTCCGATTCCACGAACTGGGGGAAGCGGAAGGCCAGCCAAAGACGTCCTCCTTCGAACCGCAGATCCTCGATCTCGAAGCGAGGCAGGTTCTTCGGAGGATTTTCTTTCAGAACCGAAGGGAACACGTCGCTTTCGATCCGGTAGAATAAGGACACGTCGCCGAGCGACGTCTTCTGGAAGGGGACGTTCAGGCGCGTGAGCAAAGCCTCCAGATTCCGGGACAACTGGTCGTTGGGAGAATTGTCCTCTCCCATGAAGACATAGTTGTCGCCCTGGCCGGCGTTATCGAAAGCCAGAGAATACGGGAGGTAGCGGTTCATCGTGAACGAGCTGACGATCAAGCGCTCGCCGCTGAGGGCGGTCAAAGCATATGCCCTCCAATACTCCGCGCTCCAGAATCTGACCCCCGTTGCCTCCATGGCGGCGATCGTCTCTTCGTAGATCCTTTCGGCGCGCAGGACGGAGCCATGGTATTCCCGCACGGCGGGGAGATTGGCCCCGACGAGGACCCCCGCCAAGCCCAGGCTGAGGAGCGCGGCAAGCGGCCGGGATCGAACGAGAAGGAAGGGCGCGAGGAAGAGGATCGGAACCGCGATGATCAGGAGATATAGATAGCGGACGACGTCCGTAACGCTCCAGCCGGACAGCAGATAAAAGGCGAAGTAGACGAGGGCAAAGACGGGGAAGACCAGGCCGAAACGGCGGTCCCGCCGTTTGGCCGCGAGGACCGAAAGCACGATCGCCCCGCCGCCGAGCCAGATCAGCCCGGCGAACGCGGCCGCTCCGGTTTTGGAGAACAACAGGGTTTGCAGAAGCCGGCCCAGCCGCAAGAGCTTCTCCCCGCTGATTATCCAGGCGGTCTCACCGCTGGTCACAACGGGGACGAGGGAGGAATCGCCGAAGACTTCGGCGAACAGGACGGGACACGTCCCCAGGAGAAACGAGAATCCAAGGACCGCGTACGGCTTCGGACGGATCCGGAAGCGGAAGGCCAGGAAACCCCCGGCGGCGACGATCGTGATGGCCGACATGGGATGGGTCCAGAAAGCGAGCCCCATGATGAAACCGAGAGGCCCGATCAGCTCATCCCGGGCGTCCCGGAAAACGCGGAGCATCAGATAGAGGATCAGGGAGGACAGAAGAAAAACCAGGGCGAACGCGGAGGCGATCTCGAGACTCGCATAGATGAAGTAGTTGAGGGGAACGGCCAGGATCAGTCCGGCCCAGAAGGCGAACGCCGCCGAGAAAAGCTCTTTTAAAAAAGCGTATTGGACCGCGAGGAAGGCGAGGTAGAAGAAAAGGCCGACGATCTTGGCGAGGAGAGGGGAATACCCGAACAGGAAGAACCCCAGGGCCGTGACATGCTGGGACAGCGTTCCCTGGTAGTCGGCCCCGTAATAATAGATCGGGGGGACTTTGCCTTCGGCGATATGTTTGCCCTGGAGAAGGGAGATCGCCTCGTCGCTGTCGATGAGGCCGGCCGGATGGAGAAGAAAGGGGATCCGGACCAGCGTCGCGAGCAGGATGATCAAGATCGGCACGATCCAAGCCCGCCGAAACCGGAAGCGGAGCGCGAGCTTACCGCGCCGGAACGCGCGAACCGCCCGAAGGACGAACAAGACGGCCAAACCGGCCAGCGGGATGAGCGGCGATATTCCGAGCCCGCGGAGCGCCGGAAAATTGCCCTTGAACCAAAGCAGGACGGTCGCGCCGAAAAAGAAAAACTCCGCGCCCCGAAGGAGTGTTTTTAGAGGACGGGCGCGGTTTTCCGCTGCCCTCATGCCGGTAATTCTATTCGCGAAACGACGAACGTGTCAATCTCTTGACTGCCGCGGGACATCCCCGTCTTTTCTTTTCCCGGCCATCCTGATAGTCTAAGTCCGCCGATTTCCCCTCGGGAGGATGCCATGAAAATCCGATCCACTCCATTCCGCCGGGCCGCCGTGATCTTGGCCTTGATCTGCCTGTCCGCGGCGGACCTTGCCGCGGCCCAGCTTTTCGACAAATCCGAATACGCCGCGCGGCGGCAGAAATTCTACGAGAAGATCCCGGACGGCGTCGCCGTTCTTTTCGGCGCCCAGCCCATCGCCAGCTACTATCCCTACGGCCAGAGCAATGATTTCCTGTACCTGACCGGGGTCGAGCTCCCCAACGCCGCCCTCATCCTCGACGGGGTCCGCAAGAGCGCGACACTCTTCTTCACTTCGACCGAGGACGCCGCCCTTGGGGAAGGCATCCCGGCCGAGTTGGTCAAGAATCCGCAGGCGTTCACTGGGATCGAGCGGGTCGCGCCCATCGAGGCGCTGACGCAGCAGATCGGCATGCTGGGCGGGCGCTCCACGGTCCTCTACACGATGTTCCGCCCCGAAGAGCTCTACCGCGAAGCGAGCACGGAAAAGGCGCGGACGCTTCTCCAGAACATGACCCTGAACATCTGGGACGGCCGGACCACCCGGGAAATGCAGTTCGTCAAGCTCGTCCGCGACCGTTTCCCCGGGCTCGAGATCAAGGATTGCTCCGCCCTCATCTGGGAGCTCCGGGCGATCAAATCGCCGGCCGAGATCGACCTCCTCCGCAAAGCCGGCCGGATCGGGGTCAAGGCCCATATCGCCATCATGCAGGCCTGCCGGCCGGGCATGATCGAGAACGAGCTCTCCGCCGTCTTCAACTATATCTGCGAGAAGGAAGGCGCCCAAGAGAGCGCCTACGGCGTCATCATCTCCTCCGGCCCGAACCACCGGTTCGTCCACTACGCCAAACACGACCGCCGTCTCCAGGACGGCGATTTTCTCGTCGTCGACGCCGGGCCGGACCTGGATTACTACGATATCGATATCACGACCTCGTTCCCGGCCAACGGGAAATTCACCCCCCGGCAGAAAGAGGTCTATGAGGCCTCCCGGGCCGTCCACGAAGCCAACATCAAAGTTTATCGGCCCGGCCTGACCGCGGAGCAGTGCCGGCTCGAGGTCGAGGAGAATCTCAAGAAGCAGGGCTTTGATCTCAACAAAGATTATTTCAAGAGGATGCGGGGCGGGTTCGGGCATTACGTCGGAATGGCCACCCACGACGTCGGCGGAGGGCCCCAGGTTCTCAAGCCGGGGATGGTCTTCGCCAACGAGCCCTACATGTTCTGGCCGAACGAGAACCTGGGCGTCCGGGTCGAGGACACGATCCTGATCACCGAGACCGGCTGCGAAGTCCTGACGGCAGGCATCCCCCGGACGATCGCGGACATCGAAGCGCTCATGAAGAAGGACGGGATCCCCCAGGCCCTCAAGAAGGCCGGACTTTACTGAATCTTCCCGGACAGGATCGCGTCGAGGACCGGATCGCGCCGCGCCCGGTAGTCGGCGATCGAGACCTCGATCGTCAAGTCCGGCATCAGGCTGGGCGTGTCCTCGTAGGATTCCTGGAAATATTTCGTCGAGTAGGACACTTCGAGCTTCGTCCGCGGCAGCTTCAGCGTCCGGAGCTCGCCGAAGTGGTTCGGCTTCCCGCCGGTCGGCTCCCCGACGAAAATCGCCGGCGTCCGCTTGCGGAGATCGATCGCGTTCAGGATGGCCGAAGAGAACGTCTGCCGCCCCAGGACGACGAAGAGCCGGCCCTTCCGGTTGACCCTCGCCGAATTCGAAAGCTCCCGGAAGAACGGCTCGAACAGGGACGAATCTCCTCCCCCGTTGTTCCTCAAGTCCACGATGAGACGCTCGGCCTGGACCGATTCCACCGCGGCGAAGAGGTCCTTGACGAAAGCGGAGAAGGGACGGTCCTTCATTTCCCTGCAGGAATTGTATTTGAAATAAACGGCCTTGGATTCCGGGCGGGCGGCGAACCAGTAAGCCTTCTGCCGGTCCCGCTGGTAAAGCGGCCAAGCCGAAGCATCGCGCATGTCGACGGCCATGGGCGGCAGGCCGGCGCTGACCGGGAGCGGGACCATCGCGACGTTGGTTTTCCGGCCCAGGTCATCCTCGAAGGTGAAGACGGCTTTCTCCGGCCCGGAAATGAGGCGCAGGCCATGGAGGGCCTCGGCGGAGGCCAGGATCTGGGGAATGGCGGACTTGAGCTGCGCCTCGTTCTCGTGGGATAGGATCCCGCTATATGCTTTGACCACCTCGGCGACGGGATGCCCGTCGACGGCGGCGAGCTTCCGGTAGAGGACCGATTCGTACTCCCGGATCGTGTTGGTCAGAAAGATCCCTTCCTTGAACCAATAAAGCACGAGCGGAAAAGCATGCTCGATGGGAGGCCGGAGGCTGGTGTGGGCGTCGCCGATCGACGCGACCAGGCGGGACAGCCCGACCCGGAATTCGTCGTCGTTCAAACCGGAAAGCGTCGCCTTGAACCGCTCGACCAGGGCCTTGAATTCCGGCGCTTTGAGCCTGAAGAAGAGGTTCTTGTGGAGCCGGGGAAGCTCGCCGGCGAGGAAGTCCACGTCGGCGGTCCGGTCCTCGAGGCTCGACTCGGCCTGACCCGTCCCTCCCAGGACGGCGGCGGGGCCGGCCGGAAAAGCGAACGCGGTCAGCGTCATCATCGCGGCCAGGAACCGCAGCCGCGTCCGGGAACGGGCGTCGTTCCTCATTGGATCTTCTTCGCCTGGAGCTCGAAGTCCTGCTGCCAGAGGACAAGGGAATCGAAGCGCCCCTGCTTGTCGCTGAAGAACTGGATGCGGATATACGGATCGGTCGAGTAGAACAGCGTCTGTCCCTCGGCAAAGAATTTCGTGGCGGCCTGACCCGTAGGACGGATGACGAGATAATAGTCCTCCGGGGTCACGTCCAGGACATAGCTCGGGTTCACTTCATAGCGGCCTTCAAAGGCCTTATAGGTCTCGGGCGCAAGCCGGAGAACGGTCTTTTCCTCGGGCTTGAAATGGGGCCACTTGTACGCGTCGGACAAAGCGGCGAGGATCTCCTGGATGATCAGGGCACCGTTGTCGCTGTTGGTCATGATGACGGCCCCCTGGCTTTTGGCCGGGTAGAGGACCATGGTGCAGGCGTACCCGAGGGTCTTCGTCCGCAGGGTGAAGACGACATCATCGCCGCTTCCCTCCACGAGAAAACCGAAACCGTAATTCTCGACCTGAGGGCTGAGCATGGTGCGCGCCCAGATCGGGGAGAGAAGCTTGCCCGGACCGCCGGACGCCGAATCGAGGAGGTCGCACAGGAACAGGGCGAAATCGGACGGAGTCGTCCACAAACCCTTGGCCGCCGACTCCGGATAGACGTGCCACAGGCCCATGACCGGCTGTCCTTCCCGGAGATGGCCCGAGGCGGCCTTCGTTCGCATCTCGTCGGTCAAGGTCTCATCCAGAGTGCTGTCCGTGAGGCCGAGCGGCCCGAAGACCTTCTCCCGGATCAGGTCCGCGAACCGCGTCCCGGTCAGGCGCTCCAGCGCCTCCTGGACGTAAACATATCCCGACTCCGAATATTGGGCCCGGGCGGCCAGCGGCCGGGCGGGCGGATACCACGGCGGGACGCTGTTGGCCGGTTTTTCGCCTTGGAGGATCGGGACGAGCGTCGGGATCTGCTCATCCTGGTTGTAACCAGAGAACACCTGGTCAGAAAGGCCGGCCGAGTGGGACAGGAGGGAGCGGAACGTGAGGACCCGTCCCGGATCGGGCGTCGCGCTCGTCGGCGGAGGGAGATTCTCGCCGAACATGCCGCCGAGCGGCGCGTCAAGGTCCGCCGCCCCCGATTCGACGAGCCCGAGCACGGCCGCCGCCGCGATCATCTGGCTGAACGCGCCGCCCTGGAAAATCGTCCCGGTCGTCGGCAGCGCGCCGGTCTGGGCGTCCTTCTTCCCGTACGCCCGGGCCCATTCGATCTTGTTGCGGTCGATGACCGCGATGCTGACGGCGGGAACCTTGAGGAAGGCCATACGCTCGGCCAGGGAAAGCTTCTCGGGCTGCAGGCCTTTGAGGTACGCGACGTGCATCAGGCCGCGCTCGACGGCCTTGATCCTTTTCTTCGTCAAGGTCTCCTGGGGATCGCAGGCCGCCAGGGTGAGGAGGGCAGCCAGGGCGGCGAGCCCGAATGCAGTCAGGTTCGTTCGGCGACGGAACCGATCGGCCATCTTGGGTCCTTCGTTGCCCGGAACGGAGACACGTTCAAGTCCGCTTCAGGCGGAAGAAATTATAGGTCAGAACGATATCGGCGGCGACCGTCGAAATGGCCAGGATATAGATCCCCAGATCGATCCGGTTGATCAGGGCGAAAAAGCAGATGAGGAAGAGGAACCAGCCGCGCGTTTCGGCCGTTTCCCCCTTGTTCGAGTCCTTGAGATAATTCTTGGTCAGATAGAACAAGGTCGTCTGGAGAAAATACAGGCCCAGGGAGGCCAGGCCGACGAGGAGGATGTTGAGTTGTCCCGAGGCTTTGAAGAATCCCACGACGGCGGCGAGGATGAGGAAATACTCGTTGACGCGGTCGAGGAAGAGATCGAGGTACGCCCCGAATTCGCTCTTGTGGCCCCGGGCGCGGGCCAGCATGCCGTCCGCGCAGTCCACGATCGAGGACAGCTCGACGAGCAGGCCGCCGGCGATGAGCGCGGCGCCCCGGCCTTTGAAGAGGAAGAACGCGCCGCCCAGCCCGATGACGAAGGCGGCATAGGTCAGCTGGTTGGGCGTGATCTTGGTCCGGAAGACGGCCCGGACGAGAAGCGAGGCGAGGGGCCGGTTCAGGTACTTGTTGATCTGGAGGTATCTCCAGATGAACTTGTCCTCCGACTTGCGGATCGATTTCCGGTAGTCGAACTCAGCCGCAGATTCGGGGATAGATCTCTCGTTGCGCATGGGCAAAATCCTCGAGCGTGTCGATCTCGACCCAGGGACGGCCGCGGGTGAAGGACAAGCCGAACGCCCGGCTGTCGTCCTTGGCCTCTTCGCAGATCCGCTCGAATCCTTTCTCGAAATAATGGCGGCACTCCCCTTTCCGCTCCAACTCCTCGTAAACCGCCTTCAGGTCCGGGATGATCCCGCGGCCGACCTTGTACAGGCCGATAGCTTCGCCAAGGCTTCGGCGGGGGTCAAGCTCCTTGCTGATGCGCTCGACCCGGCCGTTCGAGGCGATCACCTTGATCTCCTCATGATCGAGAGGGATCTCGGCGTCGACGGCCACGCAGTTGGGAGCGGGATGGGCGACCAGGTCGGCCAGGATCCCCTTGTCGAACAGGACATCGCCGTTGATCAGGACGAAATCGTCGTCCATCCGGGCCAAGGCCAGATGGAGAGAGACCGCGGTGTTGGTCACGGCATAGTCGTCATTCGAGACGAAGGTGATGTTGCTTCCGGGACGGTCCGCATAGAGGCGCCGGACAAGATCCTCGTGATAGCCGACGACGAGGACGACGTCCGAGATGCCGGCCGATCCCAGGTGCTCCAGGCCGACGTCCAGGATCGTCCGCATGCCGAAGGCGAGGAGGCATTTGGGGCGATCGTCGGTCAGCGGACGGAGCCGGCCGCCCTTCCCCGCGCAGAGGATGATCGCTTTCATAGCCTGGGTGCGCCTATTTCGGCGGCCTCATTATGCTTTTTTTCGCCGAAAATGAAAAGCGGATTTTGGCTAGTTACATCTTCCAGGTCGCGGCGACGAGAAGGTTCGTCCCGGTGACCGCGGCCGCGGCGTCGGAGGCGAGAAAGAGGACCGCGCGCGCGACGTCGGTTTCCGTCCCCAGGGAGCCCGGCTTGATCTTGGCTCCTTTGGGAAGGCGCCCGCCTTTGATGAGGCCGGGTGAGACCATGTTGACCGTGACGCCCGTCCCGGCTTCGGCCGCGGCGGCGGTCCGCGTCAGGACGAGAAGCCCGGATTTCGCCGCTGCGTAGGGAGCGACGGTCGGAAAAGCGGCGGCCTGCTCGATCCGCCCGAAGCCGAGGTTGATGATGCGGCCCCAGCCGCGCTCCCTCATTCCGGGAATCGCTTCCCTCAGGGTGAAGAACGACGCAAGCAGGTTGCCCCGGAACATCGTCTCCCAATCCTTGGCGGTCGACAGGGACCAGGGCTTCGCGAGGAACGGGCCGACATTATTGACCAGGATATCGAGCCGGCCGAAGCGCTTTTCCGCGACGCGGACGAGGCGGACGGCTTCACTTTCCCGGGTCAAGTCGGCCCGATAGATCCGGCATTCGGCTCCGGCGGAACGAACGGCTTTGGCCGTCGCTTCCGCCACGGCCTTGTGGCGATGGTAATGGACGGCTACGGCCCGGCATTCGCCGGCCAGGGCGAGGGCGATCGCGCGGCCGATGCCGCGGCCCGCGCCGGTCACGAGGGCGATCCGTTCGTTCCCCATCGCCCGCATTATCGCAAATGCATTGCCGTATGACAATCTACCCCTCGGGGCTCCCGGGGGAGAGGTTCCTGCGGCACATGGCTCGTGCTCCGGTAGGCCGAGTCTGTCCGCGGCAGGATTCGCCTGCATTCCCGCACGATCATAGACGCGAACGCTCTTTATTCAAGGCGGCGACGGGATTCCCTAAGGCGAACATTCTTCGTGAGCCGTGGGAATCCCGGGAGCCGCCGTTGACCGCGGCCGGACCATGTGCTAAATTGCCCACTCGCAATCATACCGACGGGATAAAGGCATCATCATGAACCCTGCGACGCAAAGGATCCTCGTGACGGGAGCGGCCGGCCAGATCGGGACCGAGCTGCTCAAGGCCCTGCGGAAGAAGGTCGGCACCGACAGCGTCGTGGCTTCGGATATCCAGGTCCCCCCCGGCTCGACGGTCCGGGAGTCCGGGCCCTTCGAATTCTGCGACGTCACGGATAAAGCGGCGGTTGACGGCGTCGTCGCCGCGCGCGGCATCGACACGATCTATCACATGGCCGCGATCCTCAGCGCGACCGGAGAAAAAAACCCCCAGCTCGCCTGGAACGTGAACATCAACGGGACGCATCACGTCCTCGAGATCGCCCGCGAGCGGAAGCTCCGCCGGGTCTTCATCCCGAGCTCGATCGCGGCCTTCGGCCCGGAGACGCCGCGATCGAACACGCCCCAGGACACGATCTTGAAGCCACGGACGATGTATGGAGTGACCAAGGTCGCCGGCGAGCTCTTAGCGGAGTATTACGCCCGCAAGTTCGGCGTGGACGTCCGCGGCTGCCGGTTTCCCGGCATCATCAGCCACGAGACCCTGCCCGGCGGCGGGACGACGGATTACGCCGTGGCCATCTTCTTCGAGGCGGTCAAGAACGGGCGCTATACCTGTTTCCTGCGGGAGGACACGCGCCTGCCGATGATGTATATGCCCGACTGCCTCAAGTCCGTCCTCGACCTCATGGATGCCGACGCCGGCCGCCTCGTGCATCACGCCGATTTCAACCTATCCGCGATGAGCTTCACCCCGGCGGAACTCACGGCGGAGATCCGCAAGCACATCCCGGGATTCGTCTGCGATTACAAACCCGATTTCCGCCAGCAGATCGCCGATTCCTGGCCGATGTCGATCGACGACTCGGCCGCCCGAAAGGAATGGGGCTGGAAGCCCGATTACGACCTGGCGTCCATGACCGCGGACATGATCTCGGTCCTGAAGAAACGGCAGGCCGAGGGCAAGCTCAACTACTGAAGGCCCGGCTGGGCTAATCCGGCCGCGACGGCCAGGACGATCTTCGTCACCGCCGCGGCGAACTCCAGGTTCAACGTGGCCAAGACGTCCGTCGTCTTGTGGTAGTAGGGGCTCTTGACGGGATAGTCTTCGATCGCCAGCAAGGCGCTGTACCCCTGGTCCCAGAACGGCGAATGGTCGCTGGCCCGGACACTCGGGTTTACCGTTCGGACGAGACTGACCCCGGCGTACTGCCGGGCGCAAAGGACGAACCGGTTGGCCAGCCACTCCGACGAGGCATCGGCGAAAAGGTCGAGGTCCTCCGGCAGCGCGTCAGGATAGGCGATCATGTCCATGTTCAGGACGCCCAGGATCTTTTCGCCCGCTTTTTTCGCCGTCTCGGCGTAGTGCTTGCTGCCGTAGAGGCCCCACTCCTCGGCCGAGAAACAAATGAACTTGAGGGTGAAATCGAAGGATCGGCCGGCCAGGACCCGGGCGATCTCCATCACCGCCGCCGTCCCGCTGGCGTTGTCGTCCGCGCCGGGGGCCGTGGTCGGCCCGGTCGTCGATCCGGTGGTCGAATCGTAGTGGGCGCACAGGACGACGACGTATTCGGGCGAGGCCTTGCCGGGAAGCGTGGCGACGATGTTGCGCGAGGACCGGTTCGAGGAGAACGTGAACGGGTCGAACTCAGTCCGGAGGCCGAGGGCCGAGAAATACGCGTAGAGAGAGTCCCCGGCCTGCTCGCAGCCGGGGTATGAGGCGTAGCGGGTCTGGAAATTCTGGAGAGCCAGGATGTTCGCGGCGAGCGCGGCCGTCGAGACCTGCCCGACCGAGGAGGCGATCAGGGAATCGTACGCCGGCGGGCGGAGCAGCCGGCCCATGATCCGCCCGGCGGATTGCGCGTCCTCGGCGGCGGTCTGAAGGCTTCGGCCCGCTTCGAGAGACAGGCTCTTGATCTCGAACGCCGCCGGGAGGACCTCGCGGGCCTCCCGCGCGTCGTCCGTCCAGAACAGGATCGTTCGGTCATCCAGCCGGATCGTCCGACCGAACGCGGCGAGGTTCGTGCCTTCACCCGCTCCCGACGGATCGACAAGAAAATATCTCTTCCCTTCCGGCGCCGCGTCAAGGACATCGAACCGCGCTCCCCGCGCTTTCAGGGCCGCGGACAACCGTCCATCGAAACTCGCGATCCAGCCGGATTCGAGCTCGGTATGGACTCGGATGAGCCCGGCGAGCGCAGCCGGCAGCTTCTCCAAGCCGGCCTTGTCGAGCCGGACAAGGATCGGCCCCGCGGCCGGGGCTCCGGCGAACGATCCCGGAAGCGCGAGACATCCAAAACCGAGGATCCCGGCGAGGAGCGCCGCTTTTGTCCGTCTCATAGGACTATCTTACCGCATTTGATTTGGCCGTGGCAAAAAACCTATAATCGGCGCTTCACAAGGAGCCCGCGATGAACGAAACGAACGGGACCGGCGGGACCGGCCGGCTCGAGCTGAGCCGGGAGCTGGGGCTCGTCGCCGCCGTCGCGGCCGGGGTCGGATCGATCATCGGATCGGGGATCTTCAAAAAACCGGCCCTCATGGCCAGCCAGCTCGGCTCCCCGCAGCTCCTCATCCTGGTCTGGGTCGTGGCCGGGATCATGACCCTCTTTGGCGCCCTCACGATCGCCGAGATCTCCGGGATGTTCAAGGACCCCGGCGGCCAGTACGTCTATTTCAACAAGGGCTATAATCGCTTCGTCGGCTATCTTTACGGCTGGGCCGCCTTCATCGTCATCCAGACCGGGTCCCTGGCTGCGATCGCCTACGTCTTCTCGGATTCGCTGGGGACCTTCATCAAGTTCCCCCACCTCCCGGCCGCCTGGGAGGCGGTCAGCATCCCGATCCCGTTCATCGGGGCAATGACGCCCTTCAAATCCATCGGCCTCAAGCTGAGCACGGTCGCCCTGATCCTCTTCCTGACCGGGATGAACTATCTCGGGGTCAAATTCGGAAGCGCCATCGCCGTCATCTTCTCCGCCCTCAAGATCAGCGTTCTCGTCGCCATCGTCGCCCTGGCCTTCGCCCTGGGCCACGGCAACTTCGCCAACTTCACCACGGCCGCCGCCGCGCCGGTAGCCGCGGCAGCAGCATCACCCTCCGTTTTCTTGATGATCATCATGGCCATGGCCGGGGCTTTCTGGGCTTATGATGCCTGGATCAACATCACCTATCTCTCGGGGGAGATCAAGGACGTCAAGAAGAACCTGCCCCGGGCGATGGCCATCACCGTGCTTATCGTCATCGCCGTCTATGTCTTGATCAACCTAGCCTACATCTACATCATTCCCGTTCCGGAAATGGCGGCCAAATACTCGGAGAGCTATCTCGTGGCCGTGGACGTCGCGGACAGCTTCCTGGGCAGATGGGGAGCGGCGGCCATCGCCGTGGCCATCATGATCTCGACCTTCGGGGCGGTGAACAGCATCGCCATGGCCTCCGCCCGGGTCTATTTCGCCATGGCCCGCGAGCGCCTCTTCTTCCGCCGGCTCGGGACGATCCAGCCCCGCTTCCGGACGCCCGGAGCCGCCCTGATCGTCCAGGGCCTGTGGGCCTCGATTCTCGTTTTCAGCGGCACGTTCGATCAGCTTACCGACATGCTCATCTTCGTCAGCTGGATGACCTATGCCTTGGCCGCGGCGAGCGTCTTCATTTTCCGTAAAAAGATGCCGGACGAACCCCGGCCCTACAGGGTCTGGGGATATCCGGTGACGCCGGTTCTGTTCGTCGCCTTCGCCTCGGTCTATCTCGTGTTCACCCTTTACTCCGACATCACCGCGTACGCGGCGGGCCGGGCCCCGATCATCAACTCGCTGATGGGGCTGGTTTGGGTGGCGCTCGGGATCCCGGGATATCTCTTCTGGAACCGGAGGCGGAAAAAAGAGGACGCGGCAGCAGGGATCAGTACAGATTATCCAGCTTGATGCCGCGGTAATCCTTGGTATGACAAAATAACTTATAGCATAGTAAGGCCACGACCTTCATCGTGCCCTCGCACTTCGAACAGATCATGGGATCGACTTCGTAGACCTTCCGGATCATGGCCGCGCTTCGCAGTCCTATATGAAGCTTCTGAATTAGGGCCGCCCAGCTCTTGGAAGGGACGCGGCGGAGCTCCTCCTCGACGATCCGGAGCGGCGAAGGCGCAAGGCTCGCCTTCCTAACTTTTCCCCGGTGGGCGTTCGCGTACAGGCCGTAGTACCGGACAGTGACCTGGCCTTTATCGGGGATATGGGACGTGACTCGAGCGATGAACTCCAGGTAGTCCATCGTCTCAAGCTCGGCGCCCTTCTCGCCGTGCCGATACCCGACCTTGCCCTCGGCTTCCAGAAGGGTCAATCGCTCCAGGGCCAAGATCGGCCGGAGCATGTACTTGCCCACCCGCTCGGCCTCCGGCTTCGTCTTGGCCCGGACCAAGCTGCCAAGGGCGAGCCTTCGGCTCTCCACTCGCCCGCGTTCTTATCCACGGGCGAGTGCGGCGGAAATGGATCCCCGGGACAAGGCCCGAGGCCCCTGCCGCCGTGGACGTTGAAGCCCGTGTGCGGCCAGGAGAGAATGCGCTCCGCCCATTCGGGGCTCAACAGCTCACGGCCGATGAGGAACCGGAGGACCTCGCGAGCGAAGATCGCCGCCAGCTGTGCGTCGTCGATCCGCGGGACCTTATGGAAGACACTCGCACTCATGACCCGTTTCCGGTTCATGAGTACAGGCGAAACGCCGCCTCGTCCACCCCGCCCTCCGTCACCAGAAAATGGAGGTGGACGTGAAGATTGATCCGGTCCCCGAAGGTTTGGATGGCGGCGATGACCCCGGGGGTAAGCGCGCTCCCGGTCGCAATCTCGAAGTAACGGCTCAGCGACCGGAGGGCGCAACGGCAGAGATCGCCCAGGAGGCGGCGATCGAACTTGAAGAAGACCCGCAGCCTCTTGGGGATGGTGAAGACGATCTGGCGGTGCGGCACATCCAAGAGAAGCGTCTCCCGCATCCACCCCCCCCCACTCCTCAAGGCGCTTGGCATGACACGAGGGGCAGAATCCCCTGGTGCGGCAGGAGAACATGACCAGCCGCTCCTCCCGGCATTCGGGACAGCGGATCCGGGCGACCGTTTCGGTCTGTCCTCATGAGACGGTAACGGATCATGAGGGCGAAGCCGCATTTCGGGTTGCCGCAATCAAGATACCGCTCGACCACTTCCTTGATGATCGGCCGGAAATACCCATCCTCATTCGCTTCGCGCCCGAGGACTGCAAAGCCTGTACTTTCGCTGGAAACGGTCTTCATACTCGGCCAGGAACCTGTCGAAATGATGGAACAGCACCCGGTAGAGGACGGTCCGCTCCGGATGCCGAGGGCGATAGACTCCCGCCATGGCGGGAGAAAGGCCTCAAGAACCGGACCAAGGTCATGGATCGGGCCGCCTGTCCCTAGAATGAGGTGTCGCGGGCGGCCCGAAAGGCCCGATTCCGGCCCGAAACTGTCAACCGGCGTTGACGCTCCGCGGCAGGAAAGGGAAACGCCGGGCGAATATCGAGCGCAAGATCCCGATCCGGGATTCTAAACATCAGCCATCTGCCGAAGAGTAGGCTGATATCCTACAGGGTTCTGCCCCGCGATTTAAGTCCGGAAGGCTCGCACGTTCCACAAACGACGCACTCGATGAAGCAGGCCAAGTACTGTTCATGCAGCGAAAATGATTCGTTGCATTTCAGGCACGCTTCAACGACGGGCAATTCGGCAGGATATGGCTCATCCAAAAGGACCTTCGAGGGCAAATGATCCCGTGTGTCTGGCCGGCCGCCACAGTAGGCGCACATGCCGACAAGTCGCGAGTCCATAAACAGATGTCTCGGGTCCATTTGTTCTCACTTGCCTTGTCCGGCCCTATTCACCCGCTGTCCCTTCAAAGGAAACCGCCAGCAACCGCTCCCGCGCCCGCTCCGCCCTCGGCCATGACACGATGCCGTTGGATTTGGGCCTCATGTCCGCCAGCCACGTTGCCTACTCCGTGCCATCAGTTACATCCAGGTAGCAGTCGGCCGCCGTGCCTGGGTTGATTGCGCCGTCAGGATTCGGCAACGCGATGCGGACGCGGCGAACCGGCTTCGCCTTGCGTTCATTTCCCTGCGTAGAAACTGGGGAGTACTCGGTCTGAGTGCCAATGAAACTCACGGTGCCGCGACACTCGATCGCGCGCTCGCCTGCAACCACGCGAACCGTGGCGCCGGTTGCGAGGATAGCCCCCCGTTCTTCTGGGAGATAGACCGTCAGCCAGACATCGGCCACGTGTGAGATCTTGAACAAGGGCTCCCCGACGCCGACGGTGTCGCCGGCGCTGTGGTATTTCTTCGTCACCGTGCCGTCCAGAGGGGATGTGACGGTGCAATCGGCAACGGCCTTGTCGGCTTGAGCCAAGCGGGCCTTCGCGACATCCACCTTGGCCTGAGCGATTCGGATCTCCTCTTGACGTGATCCGCGCAACAACTTAGCGAGATCCTGTTCTGAACCTGCCAGCGCGGCTTCCGTCCGGTCGGCCAGCGCCTTCGCGTCGTCCATCTGTTTCTGCGTACCGCTGCCCTTCTCGAAAACGCTCTGTATCCGTTTCGCATCGGCGACTACCGCCTCTGCCGTCGCCTTTGCTTCTCGCACCCGTGCACGCGCCTGCTCGATATCCTCTACCCGACTGCCGGCAAGAACCAGGTCCAACTGGGCCTGGGCCGCGTTCACGACGGCACGGCTTTCGTCTCGCCTCAGATTGTCGCCCGTCGCGTCCAATTGGGCCACGAATTGCCCTTGCGTTACAGCGGTACCCGTCGTTACAGGGATCTCCAGGATGGGCCCGGAAGCAAGCGCAGACACCTGGACATGCCGGCACTCGATCACGCCCGACGCATCCGGGAGTTCCTTTCTCGGGGCGCAGGAAGTCAGCAACCATGAGGAAACGAGCGTCAACAGACCGCATATCCTCAGTATGTGACGTCTGTCCGCCATTTGAGGAGCGCCCTTTCTACCTTTTGGGCCACCGCGACCAGAAACACGCCTATGAACATAAGCCATATCAGAATCCCGTATGTCAGATTGGTCTCGAGAGTGCCTGTGGTAACCAACATGCGATACCCGAGCCCTCGAGATGCGCCGACGAACTCCCCAATCACAGCGCCGATCAACGCGAAACTGACGCTGGCGCGCAGACCGGCAAACACCCACGAGAACACTGAGGGAAGAACCACGTGACGCACGATTTGTCCGCGAGTAGCTCCCATGACAGTCAGAGCACGCACATGGGTTTTATGGACGGCCTTGGCCCCGGCCAAGGTATTGAAGAAGATGACGAAAAAAACGAGAGACCAACTGAGCACGATTTTCGAGGTCATGCCAAGCCCGAACCAAAGGATCATGATCGGTGCCAATGCCGGCCTGGGCAGAGAGTTCACGGCTACGATCAGAGGATCGAAGACATCGGCGACTGTGCGCCAGTAGGCGAATGCAAGGCCGACGAGCACACCTGAAACCAAGCCCAGGACGAGCCCCAGGAATGCCTCCACCACTGTCGTCCTGGTATCGGAAAGGAGAAGGCCTGAGGTAGCGTAGTCAACAAAGTCAGGCAGTATGGCTGACGGGTGCCCCGCTAGCGTGGGATTCAGAATCCTCTTGCCGAACCCCAGACCACCCGTCAACAATTCCCACAAGATGATCAACCCTGCCACGAGGCCTACCCGAACGAGCATGATTTTCGCTTTTCTGGACATAATGGCCCTCGTGCCCCTACCCGCGCTTCGCATTTCCAAGCAGTCCCCAAAGCCTCTGGCAAATAGCATTGAACTCGGCTGATGCACGCAACGTCACAGGGTCGCGTTCCTTGGGCAGGACAACTTGAACCTCGGCAATGATGGAACCCGGGGAGCCTGAGAAGACGAGGATCCTGTCCCCGAGCGTAACGGCCTCCGCAATATCATGGGTGACAAGGAGAATCGTAGTCTCCTCGGACCTCCATAAGCGCAACATCTCAGTCTCCATCTCGATCTTCGTCTGGACATCCAGACTGCCGAAAGGTTCATCCATCAGTATCAAACGGGGCTGGTATGCGAGGGTCCTGACAAGGGACACCCGCCGTCGCATGCCCGCCGACAGGTGCTGAGGGTAGCAGTCAGCCTGTCCATCCAACTGGACCAGTTTCAGCAGTTCTGCCACTCTATTCCGCACGGACTCCGGGCTTGCTCCGCGCAGGCGGAGAGGCAACGCGATGTTCTGCGCAACATCGTACCAAGGCAGAAGCGCATCGTCATCGAATAGGTATCCGATCTCACGCGCCTTCGATGTCGTTCCATCACACAGGACCATCTGATGGCCTATTGTGATTTCACCCGACAACTTCGCTTCCCCCCCATCGAGCAACCCGGCCACGCAGTTCAGAAGCGTCGTCTTACCGCATCCGCTCGGTCCCACCACAGCCAGAAACTCGCCTTCCTTCACAGAAAGAGTGACATCGCGCAGGGCTCTCGCACCGCGGACGTACTCCACACTCAGGCTCTTGACATCAACCCCGTATGAGTTCATTCGGACCCACCAGCGAATTGCAGATCGCACGATTCGCTATAGGGAACGGCCTTCTTCAGTAGACCGGCTTCAACGTACAGCGCCATCTCGGTCTCGTACCCGGACCGGCTGAGACTTCCCGTGCCAAACCCGTCGTGGATTCTCTCGATAATTGCCGCAGCCTCATCCCTGGTCAGTCCCGAAAAGTGCCCTTTAGTCTTTGGATGCCCAAGAAGCAGATCTGCAATCTCCACTGGGCGATGGGTCCTTATGTAGAGGAGTCCCAGTTTCATCGCGCTCACCATCCTCAGGACCAACTCCGGTTGCGTTTGAGTCACATCCTCACGAGTCGCGAGGACCATGGACATTGCCCGGTCGCCCACCCATTTCTTGTGTTCATCCGGTCTCCAAATGGAAACGAGAGGGTAGGCCGTGCCATCGGCTGTGGCCTTTGTCGTCAGCGGCTCCCATGAGGGGAAAGCGTCTATGTTCCCCGTGGCAAGAGCCGTCCGGATGCTCTCAAGATTCTCGCCCATGGGGACTATCTCAACGTCCTTCTCCGGTTCAAGCCCAGCCTTCTTCACATATGCACACCCCAAGGCCCATGACCCCGAGCCGGGCTTCGTGACACCCATCTTCTTCCCTTTGAGATCAGCAACGTTCTTCACTTCTCCCTCAAGACCCTTGCGTGCAATCAGGCTGAATATTTCTCTTTCGTGGGTAGAGAGCACGATTTTCACCGGCTCCCCCTTCGATCGTGCTAGCGGAACGTGGACAAAAGCCAGCAACGCGAAATCGAGATCCTTCGCGATCAGTGCGTTCCGAATGTTGCTCCCCGCGCCGACCGTGTACTCCGCGATATCAATGCCGTTCTCTCGCATGAATCCGCTGGCGATTGCGACGAGACAGGGTAAGTTCAACTCGTACGATTCGGCACCGCCGATCCTGAGTTTCCGCAGAGCCGCACGCGAGCCGTCATCCCCCACTTGTTTTGGCGGCGCGGTGCCAACTAAGTACCCAGCGATGCATGCGGCTACCAGTGCGGCAGCAAGCCCCAACCATCGGATTCCTTTTGACTTCACAACGCGCTCCTTTCTGTCCGTCTACCGGTGGTGAGAACCAAGGAACGGACCTCGGGGAATCCCCTGTGTCCAAATAATCTCCTTGTAGTTGGAATCCCCCCCAGACTCACAGGTCAGCCCCTCGTCCGCCAACCAGTCTGTCACCTGACTAGCCAAGCTCGCCTCGATCACGATTTGTCCTTTCTGGACCGTCTTTATAAGTTCCATCGCTGATAATTGAATGGGCGATGGTAGCAGTTCCACCCCAAGCGGCTGGATCGCACCGGACAGGATAACAACCTGCAATCCGAGCAGATCTGTGAAGCTAGGCCTACCGATCGATGATTTCAATTCGCGGACAACGTTTTGGGCCTGTACGGCCCTACTCACAGAATACTTGATCGCATCTTCCGTCTGCATAAGATAGGCGAGGAAAGTGTCCGTCGTCCGCAAGTAGGACTGATGACCGGGGAGGACCCGGACGCTCTCAAATCCCTTTTCAACCAAAGACCATAAATCCGCCACTAGTGCGTTTAGGGTCGAAAGTCCCTCGATCTTTGCGACATTTATGAAATCAACAACCTCAAGCCCGAGGACAATCGCTGGCACGCACGGGCAATCATCAGTAATTTCGGAAAGGCGACGAACATTGTCGCGCCAGAGTCGGCGCCCGCCCGTCGATTCACACTTGCACACTTGAGAGAAACACTGTGCAAGAAGACTTCTGCCGCAGAACTCCTGTCGGGGCATGAGCAGTTTCTCTAGCACGGCTGTCTTCTCAAGAACGTCCCGATTGCTAAGGGCGGCTAGGATGCACGTCCAATACTCCGTGAGCAAGGACGCAGGTGAGGCAGTTGCCGGTGCTTCTTCGTCACCAAGTCCACGTGAGCGTTCGGTGAGCCTACCTTCCGGCTCATGCCCGCCTGTTGCATACTCTGGGCCCTCAAGTTTACTGCCCAAAAGTTCTGCCAACGTGGCCTTCCCCTCCACGGCGTTTCGCAGTCTGCGAAGCAAGGTGTCGAGAGGCGTTACCTCAATGTTGCTCTCCACCGTTGCGCCTCCATATTTGATACGCAGTCTTCAGGTCAGCGATACGACGTCGCTCCCGCAGGTCCCGATATTCTGCCTCAAGAGCATCGAGACGCCGAATGAGGCTTCGATCAAGAGCGAGAATCTGAAAAAGCGCAAGCCCCTTCTCGTAAACATCGAAGGCTGTCGAGGTCGAGCGTCGATATGTCAGAGGATCTTCTATGGTCGCGAGAATGTCCCGGCGAAGTGCGGAGATCGCATCAAGCCACTGGTCTTGCTCAGGGAACGCTCCCTCTGTCGTTGTTGGCGCTCGGCAGACTTGCCGGTACGACCAAAGACGAGCATCGGCGAAAGCCGCTAGGATTACGGAGGCGTGCCAGCGCATCCGCAGAAGCTCGACAGCGTCAATCACCGACGCAAGTGTCTGTGCGCCGAGCCCGGGCGTGCCGTCGGGGGCCGTTTTCCGGTAGGCACCGCCTGCCACGGCCTCCCAAACGACGAGGCACGAGCGCTGGTGGATGTTGATAAACAACTCACGGCTGGGAGACAGATTCTGGGCTGGACCTCCCTGTTCTTCGCACTCCGCAGAACTAAGGTGCTCAATTCCCTTGTGCCTGAGTAGAAGCGCCGCAAGATTCCGCGTGATTTCGTCCCGTCGTTCTGTCGAATTCCCAAACAGAACTTCCAAAGGCTTAGCATGATTCCCGACTTCGACCTCAGTGAGGACGTATGGATATTGACCCAGGCACTCGTCATCGAATCCAATGATATCGTCTGTGACCATGTCCACCCACTCGACGTCGGCCTGCGGACTCGCCTTAACCCATTCCTTAAGCGGACTGCGCAGTGTGGACAGAGAATTCTGAGCTACGAATGGAGGCACCTCCTGGCCATTTGCAACTGCACAGAGCCGAATCATTGCTCTCATGAATCTGAGGAAGAGGAAGTGTGGTGAAGGTAAGAGTGTTCCATCGCAGTCTACGGTGGCATGATCAGAAGCATAACTTCCATCCAGACTTGCCAATGAAATGGCTTGAGGAACTGTCATCGGTTCCCCACCGATCGAGTCGCAGTCGAGCGTGATACGACAAACTCCTTGACCGGAACGCGATACCCGCGTCTGCTCGGAAACTGAGATTGGCAGCGGCTGCGGCGCTATGTCTGGTACATGGAACCTAACGCTCTGCGTTGGTGCCGTCATAATGGCTTCGTCACGTCTGAGGTTCAGGAGCGGCCGCACCCCGCTGGTCCAGTATTTCGTCTTGCGTACTTCTGAGCCCCATGGCGCCACGCTGAGCGAACTTACGAAGTCGTCAAACTCCTTATGAATCGAGAGGAGAAAGCCGTAGAGAAAATGAACGCGAACCCTGTCAAGACGCATGGCCCACCCCCTTTACATCACTCGTTTGTCAAAACACAGATGCTACAGAACCACTGAAACAAGCTACACCTCGAAGAACCAATGGGAGAGTAACACTGGTTCGCTTGCATCTCGTCACCGCCCCTTCAGAAAGATAAGAATTTGCTTTTCCGGGGACGCCGCGAATTCCCGTTCCAGGCGCTGAATCTCCCCTTTGACCACGCCGGCAATGTACTCCCGGTCAGTTGACCGTGTCAATTCCCGCGAAATTCGCGAAAAACGACATCCGAAATTCGGATGGGCATGGAACATCCGCCGGCGCGGGCTGAAAGACGCCGGACTCCCTCTCCCTCCTGTTCATTCATCCATGAAGTATCCCCCGCTCTCCTCAGCCGCACTCATGGAGATGTGTTAACAGCTCCATGAGTGCGGCGGCTTTTCCGCCGCGAATGTCAGCTTCAGGTGGTCGATGATCCGGTCGACAACCGCATGCTCCGTGATGAAGGCCACGACCTTCATCCGGCCGCCACACTTCGGGCAGCGCTTCGCAGTCCTCTACGACGTTTCGTCGTCCTCCATGAAGCTTCTGAGTCAGGATGAGGCTTCCGAATCAGGGCAGGCCATGGGGTCCACTTCGTAGACTTTCCGGATCATGGCCGCGCTTCGCAGTCCTATATGAAGCTTCTGAATTAGGGCCGCCCAGCCTTTGGAAGGGACGCGACGGAGCTCCCCCTCGACGATCCGCAGCGCCTCGGCCCTCCGGCTCGCCTTGCGCACCTTGCCCCGGTGGGCGTTGGCGTAAAGCCCATAGTAGCGAACCATGACCTGTCCCTTGTCGGGGATGTGGGAGGTCACTCGGGCGATGAACTCCAGATAATCCATCACCTCCGTCTCCTGCCTCTCGCC
>Ga0315277_10000492_pt1 | contig 63344 bp, 45 predicted proteins | sample YL17G05_15_MG_FD_203695 | JGI IMG/M metagenome (GOLD analysis project Ga0315277, IMG submission 203695) | Sediment microbial communities from Yellowstone Lake, YNP, Wyoming, USA - YL17G05_15 | ecosystem: Environmental > Aquatic > Freshwater > Lake > Sediment | place: USA: Wyoming | collected...
CTCTTCAGCTTCTCGGCCAGGCCGTAGATGTCGTTCTCTGCGCTTTCCGTCCGCATGCCGTCTAAGGGTAGAGCGTTCCGGCGATTTAAACCTGAGGTACAGTGCGGCGGCCAGGATTTGAACCTGGGGACCCCTTCGAGACGAGACCCTGAATCTCGCGCCGTTGGCCATGCTTGGCTACCGCCGCGCGGATGCCGACCTGTAGGTGTCGTGCCTATAAATCTCTTGTTTCCACTGGACTGCCATATGAATATAGCCACTAATATATAAAAACTAAAAAGGAAGGGTGAGAAAGGGTTCTCACTTCTTCATTATCTTCATCCAGCCGCCGGACTCGTGGACCTGGAGTTTCCTTCTGTTGAGTACGTCCTTGAAGGTGTCCCAGTCGATGACTTCCAAGCGGGTGTTTCTTCCCTTCGTGAACTGTATTCCGTTGGTCCCTTTCACGCGTCCAGGCTTGAGGCCCTTTCTCTTCGCTATCTCCAGCGCCTTGTCGAACGATATGGGCTCCATTACCATTCTCGTTCCCTCCTAGGGGGATCCTTGGCCAGCGAGCCAGTGTCGTGGCCAGACCCGCATGCAGATGGATTGTATTTAAAAGCTTCCCCGGAGCCAGACATCCGCGAGGATTAGCCCGCAAAGATTTTTCCCGCGACCACGTTTAACGTGCGTGGTCTCGTTCGGCTCTTCGGGAATTCGCGGAGTGTTCGGCACAGACATCACACCCGAGCTATTCGTCGAGATTGGCAGTGTCGTCGCGTCCAGATATGGCCGGATCTTGCTCGGCAGGGATGTCAGGACATCAAGCCTCTTACTCTCGAACGCGTTCGCCAGCGGAGCGCTTTCATCGGGAGGGATTGTGGACGACGGCGGAGTGCTCAGCACGCCGACGGTCGCTTTCGGCGCGAGGCGTTATGATTGCGGCGCCGTCATCACGGCGTCTCACAACCCGCCAGAGTACAACGGGATCAAGCTGTGGAACTCATCTGGAATCGCTTTCGATGAGCAGCAGCAGAAGGAGATCGAGGAGGCCCTTGCCAGCCATTCCTTCGAGAGGAGATCATGGGATCGACTCGGAGAGCTGGGCAGGTGCCGCGATCTATCTTTGGATCACGCGGACGCAATTGTGGACTCTATCGGCGCTGTCAATCTCAAGGTGGTTGTGGATTGCGGGTGCGGATCGACGAGCGCCATTACACCATTTGTTCTGAGGAAGATGGGCTGCAAAGTGGTCGCACTCAATGCGCAGTTCGACGGGCGCTTCCCCGGGAGGTCTCCAGAGCCAACTGAGCAGAACTTGGACGTTCTCCGCAAAGCGGTGCCCGCGACAGATGCTGATCTCGGGCTGGCTCACGATGGTGACGGCGATAGAGTCGTGGCGGTGGATGAGAAAGGGGCTTACGTTGGAGGGGACAAGATGCTCCCCCTGCTAGCATCCAAGCTCGTGAAGAAGGCAGTGGTCGTCCCGGTCGACGCTTCCATGGCGGTGGATGATGTGTTGCCCGGAGCGAAGATTTGGAGAACACGGGTCGGTGACGTCTATGTCGCCCAGGAGGTCCAGCGCAGGAAGGCTGACTTTGGCGGCGAGCCGTCCGGCACTTTCATTTTCCCGACATGGGGTCTTTTCCCCGACGGGATTTACGGGGCGGCGCTCATCGCTTCCTTGGTGGCGAAAGAGAAGCTCTCAGAGCAGATTGCTCGCCTGCCTTCCTACCCTTCGATGCGCACCTCATTCCAGATTGAATCTTCCAGACGGGCAGACGTTTCGCGCAAGCTCGAGCAGACGATGTCTTCCATTGAAGGCGAGCTCACGAAGGTGGATGGTTGGCGTGTCGGCTTGGAGGATGGGTGGTGTCTCGTGCGCATATCAGGAACGGAGCCCAAGGTCCGGCTCCAGGTCGAGGCGCGCACGGAATCGAGAACAAAGGAGATATACGAATCGCTAGTTTCCAAGGTCAAGGCTGTGCTGAGATGAAAGCGTTCATCCTCGCGGCGGGAGAGGGCACGAGGATGCGCCCGCTCACCGCGAACATCCCGAAGCCGTTGCTGCCGGTTGCGAACAAGCCGTTCCTCATACACACCCTGGACGCACTGTCCGCTGCAGGGGTCAAGGAAGCGACCATACTCGTGGGCTGGAAGGGACACCGCATCCGCGACTTCCTCGCGCATCAGCCGGACCTAGGCGTGGCGGTTGACTTCGAGGAACAGGAGAAAAGGCTGGGGACGGCACACGCCATCGGACTCGCCAGGAATCACTTCGACGGTTCCTTCCTCAGCATAAACGGAGACGTCGTGGTCAGTGGCAAGTCGATCGCGGGCCTCCTGGAGTTTCACAAGCGCGTTGGCGGGACTGTGATGGCGATCGCGGAGGTCGGAGACCCTTCGCGCTTCGGCGTCGTGGAGATGAAGGACGACAAGGTCGTCGGTCTCGAGGAGAAACCATCTAAGCCCAAGTCCAACCTCATAAATGCGGGCATCTACGTCTTCAACCCAGACATATTCGACCTCATCGCGAAGACGCCGGCATCGGTCCGCGGCGAGTACGAGATCACGGACGCGCTCCAGATGCTCATAGAGAAGGGGGATGTCTTCGGTCACAGGCTCGAGGAGGAATGGATAGACGTCGGGAGCTCGTGGGACCTGCTCAAGGCGAACGAGATACTCCTCAAGGGACTGAAAACGAAGGTGGAGGGCGAGGTCGACGAGCACGCGACCCTCATCGGCTCCGTGCAGCTAGGCCCGGGCACCAAGATACTCAGGGGCGCGTACATCCAGGGGCCCGTGATCATCGGCAAGGACTGCGAGATAGGGCCGAATTGCAGGATACGCCCGAGCACCTACCTCGGTGACAAGTGCAAGATAGGGAACGGGTCGGAGGTCAAGAACAGCATCTTCATGGAGGGAAGCAGGGCGCCTCACATCAACTACGTCGGGGACAGCATCCTGGGCGAGCGCGTCAACCTCGGCGCGGGGACGAAGATCGCCAACCTGAGGCTCGACGGGCGGCCGGTGTCTGTCACGCTCAAGGGCAAGACCGTCGACACGGGGCTCAGGAAGCTCGGGGCGATTATCGGCGATGATGTGAGAATAGGCATCAACGCGTCGATCGACGCGGGAACGATAGTCGGAGAAGAGACGTTCATCGGCATGGGGGCGGTCGTGAGGGGCACTATAGCGCCCAGGAGCCGCATCCATTGAGGGCATCCGGATGAAGATAGTCCAAGTGTCGCCTTGGTTCCTCCCGCATCTTGGAGGAGTCGAGAGCCATGTCCATTCCATCTCGAGCGAGCTTGTGAGGCGCGGTCACGAGGTCGAGGTGCTCACGTCCAGGCAGGGCAGAGACGTCCCCGAGAAAGAGGTGATGGACGGTTTCCAGATCACGAGGCTCAAACCGTTCGCGACGCTGCTGAGGACGCCGATTGTGACAAGAACAAAGGGGGCGCTCAGGGAAAGGGACGTTGACATCTTCCACGCGCATTCGCCCCCGCCGCTTTCGGCCTACTACGCGTCCAAGGTGGCGGCCGAGAAGCGATTGCCCTTCGTGCTGACCTACCATTGCGATATAGAGATACCGAGCGTCTTCGGCCTCGTCATAGAGGAGGTATACAGGAGAACGCTGGGCACTCGCACCATGCGCCGGGCGAACAGGATCATCGTCACGACGGAGACCTACGCCGCCACGTCCCGCGCCATCTGGAAATATTCCCCGGTGGTCATTCCCAACCCAGTGGACTTCGAGTTCTTCCGGCCTGACATCGACGGCAGCGAAGTGAGGTCGAGCATGGGCTTAAAAAAGGGCCAGCACATCGTGCTATGGGTCGGGCGGGTCGTCCCGCACAAGGGCATAGAGAATCTCGTCGAGGCCGCGCAGTACGTGGATGGCACCAAGTTCATCATCGGGGGAGAGGGCCCTCAACTCCCCGCCATCAGACGTCTCGCGAAGTCCTTCGATGTCGAGGACAGGGTGATATTCTCGGGCAGGCTCGCCAGATCGGAGCTTCCAAAGTACTATGCCGCGTGCGACGTGTTCGTGCTCCCATCGGTCTCGCGCCTGGAGGCCTTCGGCATCGTGGCCCTGGAGGCGATGTCGAGCGGGAGGCCGGTGGTCGTGACGGACATGCCCGGCGTGAGGGAAGTCGTGAGGGATGGTATCGAGGGGTTGCTCTGCGAGCCATTGAATGCTGAAGACCTTGCAGAGAAAATCAACACGCTGCTCGGCGACCCGGGGAAGCGTTCAGAAATGGGCAGGGCCGGGAGGAAAAAAGTCGTCGAGGACTTCGGCATTAAGAAAGTGGTCGACAAGCTCGAGGCGACCTACAAGGAAGTGCTGCCGGCCTGGTCCAGTCTTAGCCCAGACGGCGGCAAGGCCTAAGGAAGAATCTGCAGGTCTAGGCGCTCCCCTGAATGTTTCCACGCCGCCCAAGTCGTCTCATCGTACGGATAACCCACGATCAAGTGAAGACCGCCGAACTTCCCGAAAAGTGCGAGGTCTTCGTCCGAAGGATGGAAATTCCCGGAAGGATGCGAATGAACCGTGCCGACGACGGTGAAGTCGGCGGGCAGCATGTGGAGCTGGAATATTGCGTGGCGGTTGCCGGAAACGGTTCCGGGAACCAAGAGTATCTCGGTGATCACGCCATCCTCCGCCCTGAGTATTGCGCCGAACTCCCTCGGATACATGTCTCTCGACGCTTCAAGGATCATCCTCAGCACCTTGCGTCGGATCGCGCGGACAGGCTTGTTGAACGGCATGCGATCACGGGTTCGCGAGTTTCTCCTGGATGCGGCGGTAGAAGTTGTCCCCGAAGCGGACGAGCCTGCCTGCTTTCTCGGAGCCGGTCATGACGACCTTTTCCTCGCCCTTCAAGGGCATCTCTGCTTGGCCGTCAAGCACGAGGAGCCCGGGCCGCGGCCTGACGAAGGTGACTTGGATTTTGCTGTCCGGCGGCACGACGAAAGGATGGAATGAGGGCTTGAACGGAGCGATCGCCGCAACAACGAATGCTTTCACGCGAGGATCGAGGATCGGCCCGCCGACGCTCATCGCGTACGAGGTGCTCCCTGTCGGCGTCGCGACGATGACCCCGTCCGCCCTGACCTGTTCCGCGACGGCACCGTCGACCGCAATCTCGTAGTGACGTATCTTGGCGACCTGGGCGGTGTGCACGACCGCCTCGTTCACGCAATCGTACATGCGCCTGCCGTCAACAGTGACTTTCAACTTCAGGCGGTTCTCGACATGATAGTCTCCCCTGAGGAGCCTCTTGATTAGAATATCCAGGGACTCGCGATCTCCCTCGGCAAGGAACCCAACGGAGCCCGTGTTAATTCCGAGCACCTTCTCGTTGGTTCTCTGCAGGGCCCTCAGCACCGTTCCATCGCCACCGATGGCTAGAATGAAGTCGACTTGGATCTTCTCGAGCGGCCCGCCATGCAGCTTGAGTGCCTTGGCGACATCGTCCTCCAGGAAGACCTCGTGCTTCCCTTTCAGCAGGCGGACGACCTGGCGCGTCGCGTCCAAGGCGTGCTTGTGCTCCGGGTTGGCGGTTATGCCGAACCTCATGGAATCAGCTCCAGAACCCTTGCGTCGCCGTAGGCTATTGAGTTTGATGTCGTTTTCGTGTCGAAGGGCATGTCGAGCCTCTTGCGATCCAAGTCGACAACCTCCCCTCCCGCCTCGCGGAGTATGAGCGCGCTCGCAGCTATGTCCACGACCCTAAGCTCCGCACGTTTGGCATTGCTGTTCATATAATAGAGGTCCGCCGCCCCGCTCGCGACCATGCACATGTCCAGCGAGGCTGCTCCGAGGCTTCTCGCCCGCCTCCCCTTGCTCGCCACGCGATACGCGTTCTCATGCGCGTTCATGCCGATGTAGACGGTGAAGAGTGTGTCATGCTCGTCAAGCTTCCTCACATGAATCCGTTTACCATCGAGGAACGCCCCTTCACCTTTCGAAGCGTAATAATTCCTGCCGGAAACGAGGTCCCTGACCAAGCCGTGCGTCGCGCCTGTCATCGAACCCTTGCCGATGGCCATCGATGTCGAGTAGAATGGCACGCCCCTTTCGGCGTTGTGCGTCCCATCAACAGGATCGAGGACGAGCGTGAGGTCTCCGCCCCTGTCGATAAATCCCGCCTCCTCGCTAAGGACGTTCAGCTTCTCCTTTCGTTTTTCCAGCTCAGCCAAGACGGCTGTCTCGGCAGCCCGGTCTATGGCGGAGGTGGGCAGACCGTAAGCCCCGGTGCCGACTTTCACATGGTAGTCTCCTTTGAAGTCGGCGACTGCATCCTGCACCCTGTCTGCAAGACGCATCAGGAGATTCTTCATCCGGCATGCCAGAGGGTCGGCTGGATATAAGCGTATGCGGGAGCAGATGTAGTCGGGCATTTTTGATTCACTCACCGTCCTCTGGAAATGGCCTTGGCATGCATGGGAATGTTTATATAGAAGTCTTGACATAGGACACGGTACCTCAAATGCATTTCACGCAAAGGAGGAATAAGAAATGATGACTCAAGGTGGCACACCGATATTGATCTTAAAGGAAGGAACGAAGAGGGAACGGGGAAAGGGAGCGCAATTCAACAACATAGCGGCCGCGAAGGCGGTTGCCGATGCTGTCCGCTCGACGCTTGGCCCGCGCGGAATGGACAAGATGCTCGTCGACAGCCTTGGTGACGTCGTCATCACTAACGACGGCGTGACCATTCTGAAGGAGATGGACATAGAGCATCCCGCCGCCAAGATGCTGGTCGAGGTGGCGAAGACGCAGGACGCCGAGGCGGGAGACGGAACGACAACCGCGGTCATCCTGGCGGGAGAGCTGCTCAAGAAGGCTGAAGACCTCATCGAGCAGAACATCCACCCGACCGTGATCGCGAGCGGCTACAGGCAGGCGGCCGAGAAGGCACGCGAAGTCCTGGAGAGAGTCTCCACGAAAGTGTCCATCAAGGACACCAACGTCCTTAGGGACGTGGCGATTACCGCCATGCAGAGCAAGAGCGCGAGCGGCCAGAAGGAGCACCTCGCCGACATCGCCGTCAAGGCGGTGACCACGGTCGCGGAGGAGCTGGCAAGCGGCCGCTACTTCGTCGACGAGGACAACATCCAGATAGTCAAGAAGCAGGGCGGCTCGATCGCGGACACCGAACTTGTCGAAGGCATAATCGTTGACAAGGAGAGGGTCCACCCCGGCATGCCGAGTCTGATCGACAACGCTCGCATCGCACTGGTCGACGCGGCCCTAGAGGTCAAGAAGACCGAGATTGACGCGAAGATCGAGATTACCGACCCGAGCCAGCTGCAGGCGTTCCTCTCGGAAGAGGAGAACATGCTCAAGGGCATGGTCGACAGGGTCAAGAAGTCCGGTGCGACTGTCTTGTTCTGCCAGAAGGGGATAGACGACCTCGCGCAGCACTACCTCTCCAAGGAAGGCATCTACGCGGTCAGGAGGGTCAAGAAGAGCGACATGGAGAAGCTGGCGAAGGCGACTGGCGGAAAGATCGCCACGAAGCTGGACGAACTCACGAGGGACGACCTCGGAAACGCCAAGCTCGTGTTCGAGAAGAAGATCGGCGACGACGAGATGACGTTCGTCACCGGTTGCAAGAACCCAAAGGCGGTCTCAATAATGATTCGCGGCGGGACCGAGCACGTGGTCGATGAGGTCGAGAGATCCCTCGAGGACGCCGTGTCTGTCGCCGCTGTCACAATCGAGGACGGGAAGATCATCTACGGTGGCGGTGCGGCAGCGACGGAGATTGCGTTCGGACTCAGAGACTTCGCCTCGACTGTTGGCGGGCGCGAGCAGATAGCGATCGAGGCCTTCGCGGACGCAATCGAGGTAATCCCGAGGACCCTCGCCGAGAATGCGGGCCTGGACCCGATTGACACCCTGATCGAACTGCGCAAGGAGCACAAGAAGGGCGGCAAGACAGCGGGAGTCGACGTGTTCACCGGCAAGATAACCGACATGAAGAAGAACAAGGTCATCGAACCCATACGAGTCGGAACGCAGGCGATCAGCTCCGCAACTGACGCGGCAGTCATGATACTCCGCATCGACGACGTCATCGCGGCCAAATCCGGCGGCAGGCCCGGTGCGCCCGGCGGCGCAGGCGGCGGGGAAGGCGGCGGAGAGAGCGACGAGTTCTAGGCACAGAGGAGCATTCACCAGCCTAGCGAAACAAGCCCCGCCATGCCAACGCAGGCGGGGGCACCTACCACACAGCGCGAGCGACCGCGGGCGTTGGCAGTCTCCAGGAGACGATGCCGAGATGCCGGGGAAGAAAGAGTCGAAAGCGGACAAGGAAACCCCAGAGCAGGCGGAAGCTCCAGAGGATGCTAGCCAGCCTGTTGCAGCGACGGAGCAAGGGGCAGAGGCGAAGCCGGAAGCTCCGCCACAGCCTGACGAGAAGGTCGTATTGCTGCGGAGGAACGAGGAACTCCTTTCTCGGTTGATGTACCTTCAAGCAGAATTCGAAAACTATCAGAAGAGGGCGCTGAGGGAGAGACAGGACATCGTCGCGAATGCGCAGGAGGGGCTCCTGAGGTCACTCCTCCCGATATTGGATGACTTCGACAAGGCTGTCGAGATCGCCGGCGAAGGTGATTCCGGGCTGAGACTGCTGCATGCCAAGCTCCTGAAAATCCTGGAGGAGAGCGGCCTGGTTGAGATTCCCGCCAAGGGCCAGAAGTTCGACCCGTTCATCCACGACGCGGTCGAGTTCGTGAACGAGAAAGATATGGAGCACGGGACGATCAAGGAAATCATCCGCAAGGGATATAGATGCAACACGAAGGTACTGAGACCATCTCTGGTGATCGTTGTCAAGAACGAAGGTGAGAAGAATGCCTAAGATAATCGGAATAGACCTGGGAACGACGAATTCGGAAGCCGGATACCTGGAAGCCGGAGTGCCGAAGATCATACCGAGCGCTGAGGGCAGCACGTACGGCGGCAAGATGTTCCCCTCCTTCGTGTCTTTCACGAAGGACGGGCAGGTGCTGGTGGGCGAACCCGCCAAGCGCCAAGCCGTCATGAACCCCGAGCGCACCGTCATGCAGATCAAGAGGAAGATGGGGACCGACTACAAGGTCAACATCGAAGGGAAGACCTACACTCCTCAAGAGATCAGCGCGATGATATTGAGGAAGATCAAGACCGACGCCGAGGCATTCCTCGGGGAGCCTGTGAACCAAGCGGTCATAACCGTCCCCGCCTACTTCAACGACAACCAGCGCCAGGCCACCAAGGACGCGGGCAAGATCGCGGGACTGGAAGTCTTGAGGCTGGTGAACGAGCCGACGGCGGCTGCCCTGGCCTATGGCTTGGACAAGAAGGGCGAGGGCAAGATATGCGTCCTGGACCTTGGCGGCGGGACGTTCGACGTCACCCTCATGGAGATGGGCGAGGGCGTTTTCGAGGTCGTCTCCACTAGCGGAGATACGCAGCTCGGCGGCATGGACATGGACAACAAACTGGTCGACTGGACATCCTCCGAGTTCAGGAAGAAGGAAGGGGTGGACATCACCGGCGACCGTCAGGCCATGCAGCGACTCAGGGACGCAGCCGAGAAGGCGAAGATCGAGCTTTCGAGTACGCTCAACACGACGCTCAACCTGCCGTTCATCGCGCAGAAGGAGGGAAAGCCTGTTCACCTCGAGATGACCCTCACGAGGGCGAAGCTCGAGGAGATCATCGAGCCGGTGCTCTCGCGGTGCAGAACCCCGATTGAACAGGCCTTCAAGGACGCGAAATGGAGCTACAACGACGTGAACCACATAATCCTCGTTGGAGGACCGACGCGCATGCCGGTCGTCCGCGAGAGGTTCGAGAGCGTCATCGGGCGGAAGGCCGAGAGGGGAGTCGATCCGATGCAATGCGTCGCTCTCGGAGCCGCGATCCAGGGAGCGGTGCTGAGCGGCGAGGTGAAGGACATCCTCCTGCTCGACGTGACCCCGCTGAGCCTGGGCGTCGAGACCTTGGGTGGCGTCTTCACCAAGCTGATAGAGAGGAACACGACGATACCCACGCGCAAGAGCCAGGTGTTCACGACCGCGGCGGACGGGCAGACCACCGTCGAGGTCCACGTGTTGCAGGGTGAGAGGCCGATGTCGAGCGACAACGTCTCCCTCGGCAAGTTCCACCTCGTCGGCATCCCGCCTGCCCCGAGGAACGTACCGCAGATCGAGGTGACGTTTGACATCGACGCGAACGGGATCATCAATGTCTCCACAAAAGACCTCGGAACCGGCAAGGAGCAGAAGATGATGATCACCGCCACGAAGAGGCTCGGCGAAAACGAGATCGATCGCATGGTCAAGGACGCCGACAGGTACTCCGAGGATGACAGGAAACGGAAGGAGGCCGCGGAGATAAGGAACCAGGCGGACCAGGCGGTGTACACGACCGAGAAGATGCTCAGGGAGATGGGCGACCAGATAAGCGAGGCGACGAAGGCGAGCGTCCAGGCAAAGGTCGAAGATCTGAAGAAGGCGCTCCAGACCAGCGACATAGCGCAGATCAAGAAGAGCCTCGAGGCCCTGAACCAGGAAGCGCAGAAGATCGGGGTCGAGATATACCAGAGGGCGCAGTCGAGCCAGTCGACTCCACCGCCTTCGGGCGAGTCGAAAGGGTCGAAGCCGGGCGACGACAACGTCGTGGACGCTGACTTCAAGGATGTGAAAGACTAGACGGCGGGAACGCCGGACCGGATGCGCTGAGTGCATGGCGAAACGTGACTACTACGAGGTGCTCGGGGTTACCCGCGAGGCCTCCAAGGCTGAGATCAAGAGCGCATACCGGAAGGCCGCCAAGAAGTATCACCCCGATCTGAACAAGGACAATCCCCAGGCCGAGGAGAAGTTCAAGGAACTCTCCGAAGCGTACGAGGTCCTGATGGATGATCAGAAGAAGCAGCTCTACGACCAGTACGGCTTCTCCGGGGTCCAGCAGCAGTGGGGCGGCGGGGGCTTCGACTGGTCACGGTTCACCCACTTCAATGACATCGAGGACATTTTCGCCGACTTCTTCGGAGGCGGCGGGTTCGGGGGCGGCCTCAGCGGAAGCCTGTTCGACCAGTTTTTCAGGTCGCGCGAAAGGGCGGGACCGTCGAGAGGCGCCGACCTGAGGTGCGGCATCGAGATTTCGCTGAAAGAGGCGCTGGAGGGGGCCAGGAAAACGATCCAGCTGCCGATGCGCGTCGCATGCGACAAGTGCGGCGGGAGCGGTGCGGAGGGCGGGAAGATGACCGTCTGCCCGGAGTGCGGCGGGCGCGGTCAAATAAGCAGGAGCCAGCGGAGGGGCTACAGCCAGTTCGTCACGATCACCACCTGTCCGCGCTGCAGGGGCCGGGGCCAATGGGCGGAGAAGAGGTGCGCGGCCTGCTCGGGACTTGGGGAGATCGAGAAGACATCGACGATCTCCGTGAACATCCCGCCGGGCGCCCACGACGGTCTCAGGTTGAGGCTGCAGGGCAAGGGCGAGCCTGGAGTCAGAGGTGTGGCGCCAGGTGACCTCTATCTCGTTGTCCACCTTAAAGAGGACGAGAGGTTCGCGCGGGACGGGAACGATGTGATCCTGGAGGTTCCAATCACATACAGCCAAGCCGCGCTCGGTGCGGAGATAGAGGTGCCGACACTCGAAGGGACGGTGATGCTCACCGTCCCTGCGGGCACCCAGAGCCACACACTTTTCAAGCTGCGGGGGAAGGGCCTGCCCAGCCTCGACGGGCGGGGCAGAGGGGACGAATACGTCCGCGTGACAGTGAAGACTCCAGCGAGGCTCTCCTCCGAAGAACGACGGCTACTGGAAAGACTTGGCGAACTGGAAGGTTCAGCGTCCACCAAGCCTCGGTTTTTCGGGAAATCGAAGTAGCGCTCACGGGAGGTTCGCGATGATCGAGAACGCCTTCACCAAGAAGTAGAAGGCAATGATTGCCCCGCTCGCAATCACGATCACAAGAACGTCCTTGAGGACGACTCTCCCTATTCCCGGTTCCGAGCTGCTTGCGGTTACGTTACCGTGTTGCGTCGAATGCATCCTCAACATCAATAATGGCCTCGCGGCCTAATAAGAATTGTTGTTTGCTTCTCGAAACTTGAAACTCATCCAGGCGCTAAACATATCTAAGCAGAGCGCGCTTCATTCTGTGAGCATGAAGAAGGTATTGGGCATCCTGACGGAGGACTTCCGCCTCTATCATGACCTGGTCGCAACGCTGAAGGCGAGGGACATACCGTTCGTGAGCCTCTCATTCTCCCAGCGAATACCTTCCAATGTCGGGGCGATACTCACTTCCGTCGCCGAATCACCGCGGATCCGCTTCCCTCACAAGGCCGAGTGCGGGGACATCGAGGATTCAGTGATGAGAGCCCTGCAGTTGCTACGAGGGAAGACCGGTTGGAAGGAGGTCATCATAGGCATCGACCCGGGGAGCGAGCCCGGGCTGGCGGTGATCGGGGACGGGGAGGTTCTGGACGCACGGAGCGTCAATTCCCCGGAGGCGGTCGCACCCGCCGTTGTCTCGGCAATCAGCAACTTCCCGGCCGACAGGTACAATATCAGAATCGGTCACGGGGACGCGACGAACCGCAACAGGATCATCAACACTTTGGCGGAAAACGATCTCAGGGTCGACATCGTCGACGAGAAGGGCACGACCAGGCGCACAGAACACCCGGATGCCGATGCAGCAATCCGGATCGCCTTCACACCGGGAGTGAGCGCCGCAAGGCACTACGACATCCGGCCGACCGAAGGGGAGCTGAAGGAGATACAGAGAAGGAGCCGCCTGAAGAGCGAGGGGGAGATGACTATTTCCAAGAGCCTTGCCAGGTCGGTTGCCAGAGGGGAGATGACCCTGGCAGAGGCCATCTCGGTCCACCGTCGCAGGAAGGAGCGCTAGCAGTTTTCAAAGTCAGCTAAAGGTATCCTAAGACTCATATAGTTCGTTGGACTTGAAATCAAGCCGTGACCGAAAAGGTCGTTCTCAAGGTTGCGGAGGCGCCACAGTCCGACGTGGGACTTGGCAGGGCGCGAGTGGACACGAAGACAAGGATGGCCCTGGGACTCGATGTCGGCGAGATCGTCGAGATCATCGGCAAGAAAAGCACGTCCGCCAAGATCTTCAGGGTCATGCAGGAAGACGAAGGGAAGGGCATCATCAGGATAGACGGCTTGGTGAGGAGAAACGTCGGCTGCTCCATCGGTGACAGGGTCGAGGCGAAGAAGGCCGAGGTTCTGACGGCCGAGCGCGTCACGATTGCGCCGATAATCTCCGAGGGTCACAGGATCTCGTTCGGCCAGGGAATAGAGAACTTCGCCAAGCGCGGGCTGCTGAAGAGGCCGCTCATGAAGGGGGACGTCGTCATAGTGCCCGGCATAGCGCTGATGGGCGGTGCACTGCCGTTCATGGTCGTGAAGACCACGCCTAAGGGCGTCGTCCAGATCAACGACGAGACAATCATCGAGATGAAGGAGGAACCCGTGAGGGAGGGGGAGGTGCTCACCACCGCCATCACCTACGAGGACATAGGCGGGCTGAAGGAGGAGCTGCTCAAGGTCCGCGAGATGATCGAGCTGCCGCTGAAACACGCGGAGCTGTTCGAACGCCTCGGTATCAACCCGCCAAAGGGAGTCCTGCTCTACGGACCGCCGGGCACCGGCAAGACGCTGATCGCGAAGGCGGTGGCGAATGAGGCGGGTGCGAATTTCTATTCCATACAGGGCCCGGAGATAATGAGCAAATACTACGGGCAGAGCGAAGAGAGGCTCAGGGAGAAGTTCGACGAGGCGCAGAAGAACGCGCCGAGCGTGCTGTTCATCGACGAGCTGGACAGCATTGCCCCGAGGAGGGAAGAGGTCACGGGAGAGGTGGAGAGGCGGGTCGTCGCCCAACTGCTGACGCTCATGGACGGGCTGTCCGACCGCGGGCAGGTCATAGTCATCGCAGCGACCAACCGCGAGGAAGCAATCGACCCGGCTCTGAGGCGCGGGGGACGGTTCGACAGGGAAATCGAGATAGGCGTCCCGGACCGCATAGGCAGGAAGGAGATACTGCAGATCCATTCGCGAGGCATGCCGATAGAAGGCAACGAGGAGGACAGGGAGAACCTCCTCACAGAGCTGGCGAACGTCACTCACGGCTTCGTCGGGGCGGATATGGCCGCGCTGGCGCGGGAGGCGGCTATGAGGACGTTGCGGCGCTATCTCCCCGAGATAGACTTGGACAAGCCGATACCGTCCGAGATACTGGAAAAGATGCGGGTGACCCCGGGCGATTTCAAGGAAGCGCTGAAGGAGGTCGAGCCGAGCGCTATGAGGGAGGTCCTCGTGGAGATACCGCACACCACCTGGGATGACGTCGGCGGTCTGGAGGACCTGAAAGCGAAGCTGAAGGAGGCGGTCGAGATGCCGCTCAAGGACCCCGAGTCGTTCAAGCGCATGGGCATAACCCCGCCGAGGGGTATACTGCTCTACGGCGCCCCGGGGACCGGCAAGACGCTGATCGCCAAGGCGGTCGCGACGGAATCGGAGTCGAACTTCATCAGCATCAAGGGTCCCGAGGTCATGAGCAAGTGGGTGGGGGAGAGCGAGAAGGCGGTGCGCATGATCTTCAAGAAGGCGAGGCAGGTGGCGCCCTGCATAGTCTTCCTCGACGAGATTGACGCGATAGCACACAGGCGCGGCGGGGGGGAAGGCGACTCGGGTGTCACGGAGCGGGTGGTCAACCAGCTGCTCACGTCCATGGACGGCTTGGAGAGCAGGGAGGGCGTGCTGGTGATCGCCGCCACGAACAGGCCGGACATGGTGGATCCGGCGCTGCTGAGGGCGGGCCGGTTCGACAAGCTGCTTCTGGTCCCCGTGCCCGACGAGAGGACCCGTCTGGAGATACTCAAGGTCCACACGAAGGCGATGCCCCTGGACGACGACGTCTCAATCAACGAGCTGGCCAAGGAGATTGAGGGATACACCGGCGCAGACATCGAGGGGCTGTGCCGCGAGGCGGCCTTGTCCGCCCTGAGGGAGAACAGGAAGGCCAAGAAGGTCTCCATGAAGCACTTCGAGGAGGCCAAGAAGAGCGTGCACCCTTCGATGGACGAGGAGACGGCGAGGGTCTACGAGAGGATGGGGCAGGAGATGGAGAAAGGCATCTCCAAGAAGGAGCGCGAAGAGATCAGCATGGGGTACTATAGGTAACCGGGCCCCGCCATCGCAGAGCTAAAATACGTCTGGCGTGTTACTGGCTCAAAGAAAGCCAGGAGGCGATGGGATGAAGAAGTTTGTCAGCGAGCTCCGCGGCAAGACCGTTATGACGCAGGATGGGCAGATTCTCGGCATGATCGAGAACCTCATGGTCGACACGAGGTCTGGGAAGATCCAGGACGTGCTCGTCATTCCCGCAGAGGAGGTCGAGACGAAGCTCTACAAGACCGACGCCCAGGGCCGCATAATCCTGCCCTTCACGGGCATGAAGTCGGTCAAGGACGTCGTCGTGATGACGGTAAAGCCAGAGTGAACCGCAAGCTCCCGTTTCAGCGTTTTTCGCCCGGACTTGGGCGAGCGCCTCAATAAATGATATATCACCGAAGCTATACAGGGGCAGAGGGGACTGATGGACGCGGAATTCACCCTTGGACTCGTGTTCCTGGTCATCGGAGTGATAATGCTCGTGATCGAAGCGGCCTCTCCCGGCTTCTTCATGGCGGTCCCGGCCACGGTGCTAATCGTCATCGGTCTGCTCGGCATGTTTGTGGAAGATTTCCTGTTCTCGGTCGCGAGCCCAGTACTGGCCATGCTCATCGGCATCCCGACAACGCTCTTCACGATGTGGTTCTATTCCCGGTTCTCCCCGCCATCACCGCCGACGACCACGGTCGGAGAGAGCCTGATTAGCCGCCAGGGTATCGTCACCGCCTTGGTGAGACCGCATTCCTTGAGGGGCAAGGTGAGGATCGAGAACGAGAGCTGGAGCGCGACCTCCGACGAAATCATACCCGTGGGGGAGCGGGTCTTGGTGATCGGGAGCGAGGGTGTGCATGTCATCGTCCGGCGGCTGACAACCCCGGACACAGGGAAAGGAGGAGGGTCGAAATGAAGGAAAACGATGTGAGGTCGGGCAAGAGGGAGATTGGCGCAACGATCATGCTCGGAACTCTCGGTCTGATGTCGCTGGACATGTTCGGGGTGACGGCGCAGGTGGAAATCGGGATCGTGGTCGGGCTGTTCATCCTGATCCTGATCGCCGTCATGATACTGCTGGCGAGCTCGATGAAGATAGTCCAGCCGTATCAGCAGGGACTGCTCATAGTCCTGGGGAGCTTCCGCAGGGTGCTCAATCCCGGCATGAACTTCGTCCCGCCGATGATTTCCGAGGTGAGGAGAATAGACCTGAGGACGCAGGTGCTCGATGTTCCCCGCCAGGAAGTCATCACCAAGGATAACTCGCCGACGAACGTCGACGCGGTCATCTACATCAAGGTCATAGACCCCAAGAAGTCGTTCTTCGAAGTCACGGACTACCATATCGCAACTTTAGCACTCGCGCAGACCACGCTCAGGTCGATCATCGGTGACATGGAGCTGGACGAGGTTCTGTACAACCGAGACAGGATCAACCTGAGGCTCAGGGACGTGCTCGACGAGGCGACTGATAAATGGGGCGTGAAGGTGGACGCCGTCGAGATAAGGGAAGTCGACCCGGTGGGCCCGGTCAAGGCCGCGATGGAGGAGCAGACATCTGCAGAGAGGCAGAGGAGAGCAGCGATCCTCCGAGCTGACGGTGAGAAGAGGTCTGCCATACTCGTGGCGGAAGGGCAGAAGAGATCCCGCATCTTGCAGGCCGAGGGTCTTCGGCAGGCGAAGATACTCGAGTCCGACGGACAGAGGCTTTCGATCATCCTGGAAGGGCAAGGAGAGGCGCAGAAGCTGCGCATACTCGCGCTTGGCGCGGCTGCTCTCGACACGAAGGCGCTCTCGGTCCTGAGCATGGACACCGTGAAGGAAATGTCCCGTGGGCAGGCGACCAAGATAATCTTCCCGTTCGAAATCAGCAAGATGATCGAGGGCATCAGCTCCTATCTCGGCGCAGCGACGGCGAGAGTCCCGGAAAGGGGGATATCGGATCTCCCTTCATTGGAGAAGGCCCTGGGCAGGATTGACCAGGTTCTCGGCCCCTTGCCGAACCCCGAGGAGATCAGGGAGGAGATGAGATACATCAAGGAGGAGATGAGGGGGATATCGCCTTCCACCGGGGCCAGCATGCCCGAAGAGGTCAAGAAGCGCAAGACCGTCGAAGAGATCTTGAAAGAAGAGGAAGACGAGGCGATAAAGGGCAGGTAGCTGGCAAGCGATCGGCTCTTGGCAATCAGTTTCACCTCTCCTCTGGTCGAGGTTAAGACCCGCCACGCAGTCCGAAAGCTCGGATGTACTGGACAGAGGAGATCATGTGCCGCCCCGTCTTGGCGCACTTCCGGTCCTTGGGCTACCGCGTCTACCGCGAGGCGAAGGTTGCGGGAAGGTGGGTGGACATCTTGGCGGTGGGCAACGAGATCGTGGCGGTGGAACTCAAGATTCGAAACTGGCGGGAGGCCCTCAAGCAGGCGATGTCCTACCAGCTCGGCGCGCACTACGCGCTCGTCGCCATGCCCCTCGACCACGTGTTTCCCGCGATGAGATCCCGGCACCTGTTCGAGCGCGAGGGAGTCGGGCTTATGGCGGTGAGTTCGGCCGCGGGCGACGTGCGGGTCCTGATCGAACCGGAAGCGTCGCCCAGGCTTCTGCCGTTCGTCCTTGACGGGGTGCTTTCTGGCGGGGACGGGAAATCGGGAAAGCCGGTGAGGAGAAGGAAGGTCCCTGTGATCGAGATACCGGGGTTCTCGGCGCCTTAGATATTCGTCAGCGATTCTGCCGAGACTGAGCAACTTTATTACCGGTCATCGCGATGCCGTTGCGTCCCCCGGGGGTTCTGTTATGGCTGATGACAGTCCAACAAACAGAGTGCTTGAGGCCGTGAAGAAGGAGAAGGTCAACTTCGTCCAGATGCAGTTCATGGATTTGCTAGGATTCGTCAAGACGGTCACAATCCCCACGACCAAGATCGAGAGTGCCATGGAGAATGGCGTAGTTTTCGATGGCTCCTCTGTCACCGGCTACGCTGAAATAGAGGAGAGCGACATGCGCGTGCGGCCGGACCCCACGACGTTCAAAATCTATCCGTGGATATCCGGCGACCTCAAGACGGCCGCGATGGTCTGCAACGTGTACGACTCGAGCGGCAAGAGGTTCAGCGGCGACCCCCGGTACATCCTCGAACAGACCATGAAGAAGGCGAGGGAACTGGGATACATCTGCTACACCGGTCCCGAGTACGAGTTCTTCCTCTTCAAGATGGACGGCGGGGGCCAGGTGACGAGCATCCCCTGCGATTCGGGTCGATACTTCGAGCAGCTGCCCCTGGACAAGGGCGAGGTCGTGAGGAAGAAGACGATCCTGTACTTCAACGAGATGGGGTTCGATGCGGAGGCAGGGCATCACGAGGTAGCGCCGGGCCAGCACGAGATAGACCTGCGGTACACCGATGCGTTATCCTCGGCGGACAGGGTGCTGACCCTGAAACACGCCATCAAGACGGTGGCGCTGGAGCAGGGCCTGCACGCGAGCTTCATGCCGAAGCCGATATTCGGGGTGAACGGCAGCGGGATGCACGTGCATCAGAGCCTCATGACGCCTGAGGGCGAGAACATATTCTACGAGCCTACGGCGAAGTGGGAGCTCAGCGACAAGTGCATGTGGTACATCGGGGGGCTGCTGATGTTCGCAAGGGAGAATTGTGCCGTGCTCGCTTCGTGGGTGAACAGTTACAAGAGACTGGTGCCCGGGTATGAGGCCCCGGTCTACATCAGCTGGGCGAACAAGAACAGGTCGGCGCTGATACGAGTCCCGGCGGGCAGAGGGATGAGCACCCGCCTCGAGGTGAGGAACCCCGACCCCAGCGGCAACCCTTACCTGCAGTACGCGGTCATGCTCGCGGCGGGGCTGAGGGGGATGTACAAGCAGGTAGAGCCGCCGAGCCCGGTGGAGACCAACATCTACGCCCTCGGGGCTCCTGAAAGGAAGAAACTCTCCATAGGCAGCCTTCCCGCGGACTTGGAGGAGGCGCTGGACGAGTTCGAGAAGAGCGACCTTATGCGGGAGACTCTCGGGGCGCACGTCTGGACCAACTACCTGTACCTCAAGAGGCAGGAGTGCGAGGAGTACAGGATGCAGGTGACGGACTGGGAGCTGAAAAAGTACCTGGCGGTCCTCTAAGAAATCTCAGTACAGAGGAATCTTGCCGCTCGCCATGTCCCTGAGTCTCCTCACTCTCTTCTCCATTGGCGGGTGAGTGGAGAACAGCTTGAAGAAGAAGCTCCCGTTGAACGGGTTGACTATGAACAGGGACGACGATGCAGGGTTGCCCCGCCGCATCGGCCTGCGCTTGTTCGCGACCTCCAGCTTTTCGAGGGCGTCGGCGAGGTAGTTGGGCTTCCCAATCGTTCGCGCTCCTTCGAAGTCGGCCTTGTATTCCCTGCTCCGTGAGATCGCCAACTGGACCGCAACTGCCGCGATTGGAGCGGTGATTGCGACCAGAATCACTATGAGAATGTCCCCATTGCCTTCCCTACGACCCCTGCCGCCGAGGAACATGTTCCAAACGAACATCCGCGCCATGAAGGCTATCGCGCCCGCCACCGTCGCCGCGACGCTCATGACGAGGATGTCCCTGTCCTTGACATGAGCCATCTCGTGCGCGATGACGCCGGAGAGCTCGTTGTCATTCAGGAGTTCGAGGATGCCGTCGGTCGCCGCGACCACAGCTCTTTCCGGATTCCTGCCTGTCGCGAAGGCGTTGGGCGTCTTGGACGGGACAATCGCGATCTTGGGCATGGGCAGGCCGTTCAGACCAGCGACGTAGCGCACGATTTTGTAGAGGCGCGGGGCCTCTCTTTCGCTCACGATCTTGGCGCGGTAGGACCACAGAACGATCTTGTCGGAAAAGAGGTAGCTGACCAGGTTCAGCACTCCCGCCAGTATGAGGAAGAAGAGCGAACCGGTGATCCAATCGTCGAAGAAAACTGCACCTATGATCCATCCTATCGCGACGAAGATCAGCATTAGCACTATGAACATCGCGAACAGACGCAGGTTTGGATGGGGTCGGCTGTATGCGGGCTCCATGGGAATTATATTCTATCACATCGTCAGATAAGACGCTTTCGTTTTCCTGAAGCTGGGCGCCCAAAGTCCGCTCCTATTTCACGCCTGCCTGCAAATCGATTCCAACCGCCTCCTTGACGCCGAACGGCCCTGGCGGGAGTATCCTTGTGACCTCCTCCACGGGCACCTCGAAGATGCGGGCCAGGCGGCCAGTCAACTTCTCCTTGGAAATGTCCCCGGGCTCCAGGATGGCGTAGCGGCGGGATTTGACGGTGACCGCGGACGGAGGACCTGCCATCGCCTTCCTGTGTCCTTCATATTCGATTTCGCCTATGGCCACTCGGACCTGGAGATCCTTGAAGTGGTTCCTCTTCCCGCGGATGATGAACGCACCTTTGGGAACGTACTCGCCGCTCTCGGGCGTCTTGCTCACCTGTTCAGGCGTGACCCAGTAAGCTGACCCGGACGCGAGCTTGGACGACCACGCCTTGCTGTGGAGGAGGGCGAACTCGCATACCTCGCGCAGGGTCTGCTCACCCGCCTTCGCTCCATCCTTGACGACCACGCTCGGGGCGCCGTGAACCTCGGCGTGCGCGTACCTGTCCCCGTCTTTCAGGTGCTTCCTGACGAGGCTCTCGTTCGACCTCGCGTCCCTCCCGCCAATCACAAGGAAACCCTCCGATGAAATGAACCAGCGATAGGCCTCGAACCAGAACTGCTTGGTCGGCTTGATTTTCGGATGCGCGGCGGTCTTCTTCGCCTTCTTCACCGCCCGTTCCATCTCCTTCTTCGTCTCGGCCAAGGCGGCCCCGACCTTTGCGGACTGTTCCTGCGCCTTGCGGCGCTTCTCGTAGAGCAGTTGAGTGTTCCCGTTCACATCTTCCCGATAGTCGAGCTCGATCGAATCCTCCTCTCCTATCATCACCGTGATCGTGTGCATCTCGTGGTCGATCGACTTGACCCGAACGTTCTTGGGTTGTCGTCCCTCTCTCACCATCTTGAGTAGCTCTTCGAATTCCTGGAAGTGTTCAAAGAGGAAGAACGCAAGGAACTCGCACTTCACCTGTTCATCCTTGAGCGCCTTGATGCTCTCCTCTTGCTGCTGGATTCTTCTCTGGAAGCGTCCGGCGACGTCTTCTCCAGGTTCGACTTCCTTCACCTGCTCCTCGCCCTTGGCGGTATCGAGATACTTGGAGAGCGCCTCGCTGCAGGTCGAGCACTGGATTCTTTCCTTGTCGGCGTAGACTTGCAGGTCGATCGGGACGGCATCAATCGCCTTGCCGTCTTGCACTATGAGGGCAGGTCTTCGGTCCTCGGTCACCGCCACAACGAGGTTGTTCAGGGCGGTGAAAAATCCGTCGAGCTGCTCCTCCGTCAGAATCGACGCCTTGGACTTCTTGTCGACTCCCGCCAGAAGGCATAGTTCCTCCGCGTAAAGGCCCCCCAGGTTGAACTCGGATGCGAGGGCTCTCGAGACCGCCCCCTTCCCCGCCTTGAGCTTCGCATGGAATTCCTCTCTGTCGATGTCGAGCGGGTTGACGCCCGGCGGCGGGAAGTCGTAATCTTGTCCAGGCTTAATCTGTCTGTTCCTGAGGACCTGAGCGCGCTGGCAAAGAACTGTCTTCCCGTCCTCGACTAGGACGAGGTTTCCCCCGCCAAAGAGTTCGACCACGAGCATGTATTTCTTCTCGGTTTCCAGGTCGAAGACGACGACGCGGTCGAATCCTCTCTGGGTGATGGCGGCGATTGTCGGATTGGAGATGTAGCGCCTCAGCGCCTGCGCGAATGGCGGGGGCGTCTCGGGCTTCTCACGGGCCTCCTGGAGACACAGCCATTTCCCTGGCTTCAGGTAGACCTCCTGTTTCCCGCCACCTAGCAGGTTGACCTTGAGATAGAAATTGTCATCGCTCTGGTAGATCTTGTCGATGTGACCGCCGACAAGACCTTGCATCTCTGCGACGATTGCGATGAGGTCGAAGCTGGAGACCGCCTCTTTCATTGCTCGTGGAAACAATGCCGCCTTACTTAATCATGAGCCCCCGCCATGATGGCTCGGAACAACGTTTATTATGCCTCCTAGCTTAGCTCGCCAAATGCCGCAGTGGCTTAGTGGTAGAGCGGCGCCTTGGTAAGGCGCAGGTCGAGGGTTCGATTCCCTTCTGCGGCTTCATGCTTGGATGTCAAGTTTTGGTTTCGCCGCTTTCGCCCGCTTGGCGACGTTCCATGCAATGAAAAGGGTTGGCACTAGAGTGAAGAAGTAATCTAGAAACGCTTGGCCGCCCGCCTCACCCATATAGATGAAGTATACCCGCAGACCGTTAATCAAGTCGAATCCGTAGCCAAGCTGGGCTCCGACTGCCGTTATCCACAACCATACGCCTAAGAAAGTGGAGAGCAGAGCGAACAGGACCATCATGATAATCATGGGGCCCGTGACTTTCTTGGCCCCCCACTGCATAGCCACGGCGACTATGAACCCGTTGACCAAGCCAACCAGATAGAAGATGTTGCCTGTGGCTAAACCGATCCCCGCCCAGATCGCCGCGCCCACCAGCGCCCCGAGCAATCCCATTGCGATTGCGAGACCCCATCTCGGCTTGGTCGCGCGGTCGACTGCCGCCACTTGGGTGAACTGCTGCTGCAGCCTCGTGAGGTCGTCATCGCACATGTACACAGGGACGCTGTTCACGAGGATCAGGCGATTGACGTCCCTGCCGCACTTCTCGCACGTGGACGGATATGAGGGTATGACTGGCTTCAGGGCTGTGGTGAACTTCCTGAAGGTATCGAGGATATCCTCCACTTTCGGCGTGCGAATCGCCGGCATCAGAATGTAGCTCACGATTCCGTACTGGGAATCGAGTCTGAACATCGCATGTTTCAATCCGAGGTTCTTCCACATTTCCTTGTTCGAGATGATTGCGTTCAGGGACTGCATGACCGTGCCGGGCGGCAGGACCAACGCCATCGAGATGTATTGAGTCTGCGACAAGGTCGGCGTCCCTTGGATGCGGACGAGAAAATCGTTCCAGCGACCCCAGGCTGTGCCATCGTTCGATCTCAACCCAAGCTGCGCCCCCGCCTCGCGAGCGACTGCCTCCATGCCCAAGCTTAATCCCCGATGCGGGACGACTTGGAGAGTAGTTAACGTTTATGGACGACAATGACCGGCGTACAATCCTGTGATTGATTTCCTGGAGGCGTACGGGGCCACGCCGTACGCTTCTTTGGTCTTTTCAGGGTCCTTGACCCAGAGGCGACGAAGCAGCGTCGATTGGCGGTCGCGAACTCACACATCCCAAGCCCCTCGTCTAAGGAGGGGGGCATTATTCTCTTTCCCCTTTCATTAGAGGAAGCCCTTTCTTGACCCTTTCCTGCCGCGGGCAGGGCCAGTCTATCTGCAGAATTCCAGCAGACCCGCAAGAGCGTCCATCAGCCGATTGGATTCCACCTCTCAGCGATCCGCTTCCAATCCCGGACGACCCTCGCGGACCTTGAGAACACCCTGACACACCTCCAGCCGACTCAATCCAATATCAAGCGGGTCCTGACGGACCGCGAGAACACCCGAACGCATCTTCAGCCGATCCAATCCCTTATCCAGCGGATCCAATCGGAGTCCCAGGCAATTTTCTGGAACCGCCAGACGGTCTTCTGACAACGCCAGAAAGTCCGCCGGAACCATCAGACGATCCGAAGCGAGTCCCAGACAGTCGTCTGGAAGTGTCAGAAGGCTCTAACCCCCCTCCTTCAGCCCTCCGCGACCGCCAGACGGTCGTCTGGAATCCCCAGACGGTCTTCTGGAGGTCGCAGACGGTCCTCTGGAGGTCCCGAACGATCCTCTGGAGGTATCAGAGAGTCGTCTGGCGGGTGGTTCGGGTCGTCCGGACCCCCGTTCGGACCTCTGATGGTCCAAAATGGTCGTCTGGGACCGCGAGAGATCCTTCTGGAGGTCCCAGAAGGTTGTCTGGAAGTCCCAGACAGTCGTCTGGAAATGGGTTTTGAATGTCTTCAGGTAGCCATGGATTGCGCGGAAGACCGTGCGGGTCGTCTGAGGTGTCCTAAGAATCGCACGATTGCGTGCTGCGAGAGCCTGGAGGCCCGCGACGCTCATCCCAAAGTCCCTCCATCGGTGTGAGAGCGCTCCGCCATCAAGCCGATTCCTGCGTTTTCCATCCTCGAGACGCCTCACAATATTCTCTGAGGACCTTCTTCCGATCTGAACTTGGTGATCGAGTACACCGACTTGACCCTGTCTTCTATCGCGGTCATTATCCGTGCGACCTGCCCTGCGTCAACCGGGGGATAGGGGGAATTGCGGCCTCTCCAGGAATGTGATTTCGAGAATTAGCAGGACGCCAATGATTGGCGGGCAATCCCACCTCGATTGAACGGGTTCTCAGGCGCTCACGCTGCGGAATTCCTCACCGGACGCGGCTCTGGAAATATGGTTGAACAGCAGATGGCCCAATCTGACCGCCTCGTCCACACGCTCGTGGAATATCGTGACCGCCGAGATTTCCAGCTGCCCACCGCGGATTGTCGCGTCGAGCTGCACATTCCCATCCTCGGTGATCCATGAGAGTCTAAGCCCATCAGGAGACTCGGTCAGCCCCTGCCAGCGAAGCGGACCAATCCAGCTGCCTTTCAGAATCGCAACTGCCTCACGGGCGTCCATATTCCCCGGCATGTAGGTCTGCAAGATTGTGATGCCCGAGTGGTCCTCTGCCATGACCTCCGAATCCAGGATCGTGAGGCCCTTCTGCGTGACGCGGTAGCCCAACTCGGTCTGCTCGACGAAGCCGTCGGCGGAAAGCCGCCGCAGCGCCCTCGAGAGCTGCTCGGAGTGGATGCCCAGCCGCCTCTTGAGTCCCTGGAAACCCATCATCGATGAGGGGTTCTGCGATAGGAACTCGAGGACTTCCTTGTCATGCTCGCGGAGGCCGATCTCCTGAGAGAATGATACGCCCGCATCTGTCATTTCGCGTTCAGAATTCATCTGAGAGAAATTAGGCAGGCGGGGTTTATGAACTCCTCGGGTTCCGACTCTTCGGAAGGGCAGGATTTCCCGCCGTGCATGTGACCAGAGTCCCGAATATCCAGTCAACAAAGCCCTGGCCCGCCATATCATTGTCGAGGCAGTTGCAATGATGACTCAGTTTGAAGAGGCTTACACGAAGGCTGTTGAAAAAGCGTCTGCGAGCACAGTGAGCATAAGCAGCGCGAGTGCGTTCCACGGACCGCCATGGGCTAGGTTCGGGCGGCGCGGAGTCGGCTCGGGCGTTGTGCTGGACAGCAAGGGGCACATCCTTACGAACTACCATGTGGTCGATGGGGCGGAGAGGATAATCGTGACACTTGCTGATGGGAAGGTCCTCAGCGGCACCGTGGTTGGCGGTGACGAGGAGACCGACATCGCTGTGGTGAAGGTGGAGGGCCTGAGCATCCCGCCTGCGGAATTCAAGGACGAGGATGGAGTGAAGGTCGGGCAGCCGATTCTGGCAATAGGCAACCCGCTCGGCATGCCTGGCGGACCGACCGTCACGTCGGGCATCGTGAGCTCGCTCACGAGGAGCCTGCAGATGTACCCTGGCGGGGGGCTCAAGGTCATCCAGACGGATGCGGCGGTGAACCCCGGGAGCAGTGGCGGGCCGCTCATCGACCTCGAGGGTAGGGTCCTCGGTATCACGACCGCAGTCATGACGAACGCCGAGGGCATCGGGTTCGCGATCCCGAGCAAGGTGGCCCTGGACATCGCGAAGCAGATCATCGAGCACGGGCAGGTCATCAGGCCGTGGCTCGGAATCACAGGCTTCGATGCGAACAGCCGCCCCGCCTACTACTACGGGATGTGGTCGCCGAGCGGCGTGTTCATCGCGGACGTCGCTCCAGGAAGCCCGGCAGACAAGGCGGGCATGCAGGTCGGGGACAACATCCTCGCCATGGACGGGAAACCTCTGACGGGTCTGGGCGACCTCCTCGAAGGGCTACGCGCAAGGAAGGTGGGCGACAAGGTCGAGCTCGAAGCGGTGCGGCACGGCGGGCAGGGCAAGGTCAGCGTGACGCTCGGCTCTCGTCCCTCATAGGGTTGCGGCAGACCCGGATCGTTGAATCGCGTGTCGAACGATGATCTGTCCTGTCTGGTTCAGTACGTAGAAGCCTCAACATTCTTGCGTGATGTCTGCCCAACCATCCGGATTGCCGGATGGCCATTGATCCTGGGAGCGGAGCCCTCGCCGTTCAGTCTGTCGGCGGCGGTGGGAGCCCTATGTGCGATCGTGTCGGCTCCGCAGGAGGCGGTGGTGGGAGTCTGCGTGGCTGAGTTGTCTTCTGCTCCGGCTGCCTCCTCCTTCGTGCCAAGGCGACGATGACGAGCATGGACAACGAGGCGATTATCCCCGCAAGGAGGGCGTAGACGGTCCATGGCGGGACATTCTGCGTGGAGTCTGGATTGGCGCTCGCAAGACTGCGGACGCCGAAGTCCATCTGCTTCTCCGCCATATTGCCCGCCTTGTCGAAAGCTCTCAGGATAATCGTGTGGTTGCCGTTGACAAGACTGCGTTCCGCACTCGTAGCGGTCCCTTGGTTCTCGAAGGCACCGCCATCCACGCTCAACTCGACGCGGTCGAGGCCAGACATGTAGTCGCGTCCCCGCCATACGATGTTCACGTTGGAATCATCGACATCGCCCATCGGGGAATCGATCTCGATTATCGGTGCCGCGCAGTCCATCTTGATGGACGTACTTTGCCTGGCTTCGGCGTTTCCTGCAACGTCCTGCGAATAATAATCGATGAAGTGCATTCCATCGGCCGTTATCGCAAACGGGCCCACGTAGTTGGTCCATGAACCGCCGTCGATTCTGTACATGGTCCGGCTAATGCCACTCGTCGCATCCGCGGCGGTTATCGTGTACGTCGCCGCACTGATATGCCAGTCGTTTTGTCCCATCATCGAGTCCAGGCCAATCGTGCTCGCCGGGCCGACGGTGTCGATTCCAACAGTGATCCTGTTGATGCCTTCGGTGTTACCTGCGTTGTCGGTCGAGTAATACTCGATGATGTTCGTCCTGTCGCCAGCGACATTCATTCCCGCCATATACAATTGCCACAGACCGCCATTGATGCGGTAGTAGGTGCTCTTCACCCCGGTCGTCGCGTCGATCGCAGACAGGGTCACCACGGCGGGAGAGACGAACCAGCCGTTCTGTCCGCTTGTCCCTGCAACCGCATTATCCGTTGTCGGCGGCAGACTGTCGACGGTGAACCCGATCGATTTCTCTGTGGAGAGTCCCGCCGCATCAACCGCCCTGATCGTGATGCTGTGCAGACCCTCGGAAAGTCCGGAGAGTTGCTGCGACATCGCACCAGACGGCTGCACCGCGAACGGAGACCCGTCGAGGCTGGTTTCGATGCGATCGAGCCCGCTCACGATATCGAAAGCGCTCCAGGCGATGGTCACCGAGGCGGTGTTGAACACTGTGTCGTCAGTCTGGATGATTTGAAGTATCGGTGCATCGTGATCCACGCTGACTGTTGTGTTCGCCACGATTTCCCTGTTCCCCGACACGTCCTCCGAGTAGAACTCAACCATGTGTGCGCCGTCAGCGAGGATCATGAAGAAACCGGTGTAGAGCTGCCAGCCGTCCGAATCAATCCTATACGCTGTCCAGCCGATTCCGCTGGTGTCATCGAATGCCGAAAAGGACAGACCGACATCTGACGTGTACCAGCCATTGTTACCCAGCGTTCCCGTGACCGAGATGACGGTAGCGGGCGTCTTCTGGTCGACCTTGATTTCCACCGAGTCCGGGGCCCCCATGTTTCCTGCAACGTCTTGGGACTCGAACTCGATCACGTGCACGCCGTCCAAGTCGAACAGGCAGAGGTTGCCATACTGCCAACCGCCGCTATCGATCCTGTACCTCGTCCAGCTGACGCCGCTATCCATATCCGTCGCAACGAGGGAAACCGAGACCGGCGTCACGTACCATCCGCCCGCACCCATCGTGCCGCTCAGGTCCGCCATGGTCCCCGGACCCGCCGTGTCTATCTTCACGTCGGTGCGCTTTTCGACTTCCGTGTTCCCGACCAGGTCGACCGAGTAATAGTCAATGAAGTGCGGGCCATTCCCCGAAACCGCGAAGGGAGAGTTGTAGGTCGTCCATGCGCCACCGTCAACGCGGAACCGGGTGTAGTCCACGCCGCTGCCGTTTTCGTCGGACGTGCTCAGGGTAATCGTCACTGCACTCACGTACCATCCAATGAAGCCCATGGTCCCGCTCACGAGGGCCATCGTGACCGGCGGGGCGGTGTCGATTATGATGCTGTCAACCCACCCGCAGTCGCCGCGCTCGCTCGTGCCCGCACTCTTGGCGTACTCCCACTTGAGCGTGTGCGGCCCCGTCGGTATCGAATAGTGCATCGGTTGCCAATCCAGGTCGCCGCTAATCGCGGCGTACTTCATTCCATCGATGCTGAATGACAGGAAATCCAAGCCGGTCTCCGAGGAGACCTTCCAGTTGAACCAGATCTGCACCGGACCGATCACCGATGTCTGCATGTCCGAGATCTCGAGGTCCCCGATGTCGCCGCTCTGCATCGACGAGCCCCCCCGGTAGGAGTGGTGATCCACCGCCGTCCAGGTCACGAGCGTGTTGGAGCTGAAAACCAGGCCCGCCATGTCGAGCGCTATGTCCGCCGGAATGCCGGCATAATGTCGCAGCTGGTTCGTCACAATGTTTGGCGTCGTCTTCGGGACTTCCGGCGATTGTCCTGAGACCTGAGTCGGTCGCCCCGGCGTGTACCCGCCGTCGTAGGATTCCACTTTGAAGTCTGATATCACGCCGGTCGAGGAAGAAGCCCCGATGCTGAGGAAAAAGTCAGTGTAGCCAGCATCATAGTCGCCTCTGAAATCGGTCATGTCGAGCGCCATGAACGTCGGGAACCTGTGGGCGTTCTCGTGCACGAAAGTGGGGATCCTCCAGTCCCGCGGCGAGGTGAACGGACCGATGCCGGCCTTGGGGTCAGCAGACCTGGTTGGCGCAACGTTGAAGTGCCAGACTGCAAGGAGACTGGGCACATAGTCGGGGATGTCAATTATATATGTCAGGTTGAGCACGCCTATCAGGCCCATTTCCTTGAACGCGTCGTACGTCAGCCAGTAGAAGCCTCCATCCCCCCAGCCCGCTCCCCAGGAGTTTACCACCCTGAACGCTCCCTTCTCGCCATCGTCCTGGATCGAGTCGTCGTAGCCCACAATCGTCTGCGCATGGTTCAACCTGAAAGAGCTGTATTCCTTGGAGGTCATGATATAATTGCCATCAGCGAAAGCGGGGTCGTACTGACCCGCGTCGAACGCGAATGTGACGGGAGTGCCCGAGGACAGGAGAGCCTTGACGGTGTCGACGGTCGTCTGGCCGAGGTAGCCGATGCCTCTCACCTCGCTGGCCCTGTGAAGCGGCGCCTCCCTGAATGCCGCCATGTCGCCCCAGTTGACCGGGTCGCTCGGGTTGTAGGGCATGGTCGACAACGTCACCCCGCCCCAGTCCTTGATTATCTCCATATTCTCGGACATCCAAGAGCCGCTGTCTGAGCCGCCATTGACCTTGTTGTAGGTCCATGCCGCGGACATCAGGTGGTTCGAGGCACCGTTCTTCGCATCGGTCCAGCCGTTGTCGGTCGCCTCGATGTAACCGTAGCCGTAGTACGTCGCGGCCCATGCCGCGCATGATCCCTGCCATTGCTGGTTGCCCACCTTCGGGAAAGTTGGGTTGACGGTGAGGTCGACCACGGAAGCAAGCGGCCCTTTCGGCTCGATGGAGTCAACGATAACGAATTGGCCCGCCATCCTGGAATAGGCCTCCTCCGTCGGCGGTGCCAGACCCGTGCCGTGTCCGTCAAAGATGATGTTGTAGTTCCTTCCGGGTTCCCTGACGCCAACGACATCCTTCATCTCCATGATTTCCTGTGAGGTCATCTTATGGGCGGTGAAGGTGTACGCGCCGCTATCGGCGAAGATGGCTTCATCGAGGGTGATGACCGCGTTCGCTCTCTGAGCGGTCACGACCAATGTCGAGAAGAAGCATGCGGTCAGAGTCAACGTGATGACTAGCGCTGGAGCTGTTCGCCAGTTGGCCATCTTTCAGTCCCCTAACGAATGAGAGTTAATTCTCCGGTGGCTTAATAAGCCTTACCTAAGTACGCGACTGACTGGCCATGCAGATAGGGCTGCCTGGCGGCCGTGGAATGGCCCAAGCGGAAAATCTATACACAACCCCCGCTTCAACCGAGCCGAATCTTAAGAAAGGAAGTCGAAACGATGATTTTTGCACGCATCGCAGACTTTGTGGTGAAACACCACAAGGCGATCGTTGTCTTTTGGGTTATCATGCTCGCCTTGGCAATCGTCGCCAATCAATTTTGGAAGCTCGAGGACATAACCTCCTACTCCGTGCAGGGCTTCCTTCCCAAGGACACCGAATCCGCCGAGGCGGATAGAATCGTCGCGGAGCAATTCCCCTCAGGTACCGCCAAGAGCACTCTTGCCGTGGTCATAGTCGCCCCGGATGCGAGAAGCGACGATGTTCGCATCTTCGCCGTCGACCTTGACGATATGATTGCGATTTCGCCGGGCGCCAGGCCGACTCACGAGCTGACCTTCAACCTCACGGACGGTCAGCAGGTCCTGCTGAACGAGCCTATCAAGTACATGCTTGATCCGAGTCAATCGTCGACGATCTACAGCGTCTATCGATGGTTGGCTTTCTCGTTGGGTCAGAACATGAGCGGTCCTCTGCATTCCAATGTTACTTTCGTGCAGGGCTTGCTCGAAGTCTATTATGGAATCCCGCTCTATTATGTATTGACGTGGACGGACCTCGGCGGGACGATGGCCAACAACACGATGGCCTACGACCGCACGGTGGAGTACATACAGTCGATGCCGCAATCAGAGCAATACCTTGCCTCTGACTACTTCCAAGATTTCGCGGGCTATTGGGATGACTCCTTCAACCAGTCAATCTACACGGGATCGACGCCTCAGCAGCGCGGTGACGGGGTCATCCGTGACGCCTTGCCGGTCTTCTTGGATCAGGCGCCCTTTCCGCCGGAAGCTATACCGATACAAGAGGGCTTCGTCAGCGTGTTCAATCTCGGCAACTTCCGCGTTATGCCGCTGATTGAAAACTATGTGTTCACGGGATTTGCGACATTCGTCCCAATGGCCAGCGCCGAGTTCTTCCAGGAGGTCTACTCCTCTCTTCCCGCCAATGCAAGCTTCTATGAAGCGTCTGAATTCGCAAGGGCGTTCATCAGGGCGCACAACATCACCTCGCTGCAGAGCCTCCTGCACCTGCCGTACGATTTATCTTCGTTCTTTTTCAGCCCCGACCTCACGATAATGCTGATGAGCTACAGCTTCAGCGAACCGGACGACTTCGAGGAGGATGACGGCGCCCTCCCAATCGAACGCAATGTCGCGGTCGTCAGAGATCTGATCCGCGAGATCAAGGAAAAGACTGGCGTCACATTCAGTGTCTACGTCACTGGCTCAGCCGCCTCTTCAGTCGACCAAGGCCTCGTCTTCTCGGGAGGAGCGGAGTTCATCGTGACACTCGTGCTCGTCATCCTCCTCATAGGCCTCTACTTCCGGTCGATAGTAGCCTGGACGGTTCCGGTGGCCACGATAGGCATCGCGATTTTCATCAGCAATCTGTTCATCTACATGTTGGGCACCCACTTCTTCACGATTGACTTCACCACGCCCGCGGTCCTTCAGACGATATTGCTCGCGGCGGGTACGGACTACTCGATATTCCTGATCTCCAGGTACAGGGACGAGAGGCTTGACGGGAAGAGCCGCGAGGAGGCGGTGAGGCAGTCAGTTACGTGGGCGGGAGAAAGCATCGCGACCAGCGGCGGGGCGGTTCTGCTCAGCTTCGCAGCCCTGGGCCTCGCCAGCTTCCCGGTCGTGAAGACCATGGGGATTTCGATGGGGTTCGCCATCACCGTGGCGATTATCCTCTCCATAACTCTGATACCTTCGCTCGTGCTGCTCGTGGGCAACAAGGTCTTCTGGCCGCACAACCGAAAGATGAGACAATTCAAGAAAGGCAACAAGAAAGTCAAGAGCCTCTCCAGGAAGTATTTCGCCGCCTCTGCGAGATTCTCCATGAGGAACGCGGAGGTCATCGTCCTCTTCGCCATCCTCATCTCCATACCGGCGACATTCCTCGTCGTCACGCAGCCGCCTTCATACGACTTCATGGCGGGGGTTCCGGCAACAGAGAGCTCCGAGGGACTCGACGCGATGTCGAACGCCTTCGGCGCGAGTTACTTCTACAAAAGCTACATCGTGATCAGGTTCCCCGACGAGATAATCACAGCAAGCGGCGACCTGTCGATTCCCAAGATGTACGCCTTGGAGAACTTGACGGTGGGCGTACAGAATGACAACTTCGGAGTGAAGTCGACTCAGGGACCAGTGAATCCTGAGGGAGCCATCCTCCCGTACAAGAATTGGGCGTTGCTCTCGACGGCGGAGAAGCAGCAACTGATCACGTCCGTCAGACCCTACGTCGGCCTTGACAATAGAACGGCCAGGATATACGTCATGCTGAGCGCGACGGTATTCTCGGAGGATGCCGTCGGCGCGATTGACAAGGTGGCAAGCGATGTGGCACGAATACGGGAGAGCGACCCGATCCTGGCGTCGAGCCAGATCTACATCGGAGGCGCCACCGCCATAATCCGCGATGTCGCCGTGAGCACCAACCAGGACCTCCAGGTTATGGCAATCGTCGTGGGAATCGGCCTATTCATCATATTAATGATAGTCCTCGGATCCCTTCTGATCCCGCTGAGGGCGATACTCACCATCCTGCTGAGCATCACATGGACCCTTGCCACCACGATCATCGTCTTCAAACTCTGGAAGGGCTTGGACATGGTATTCGTCCTGCCTCTGATCATCTTCGTGCTGGCCATGGGCCTCGGCATGGACTATGACATCTTCATAATCACGAGAGTTCGGGAGGAAGTCAGTAAGGGCAAGACGGACAAGCAGGCCATACTGACCTCCATATCGAGGACCGGCGGGATAGTCAGCGCCTGCGGCATCATCATGGCGGGTGCATTCTTCAGCCTCATGCTCTCTCACTTGCCCCTGCTGCAGGAGATGGGTTTCGCTCTCGGCGTCGTCGTGCTCATAGATTCGATGGTCGTGCGGATCTACCTGGTCCCGGCGATCATGGTTTTGGCGGGGAAGTACAACTGGTGGGCTCCACGCTTCCTGCAAAGGGTTCGCAGGAGCGACGACGCGGGCAGGCTGGGCAGGAAGCCAAGGAAAGAATAGGAGAGAGCGAGGTCTACTCTCCGTCTCTCCCCCAAGTTGCTCTTCCCGTGATTGCGAAGGCGCAGGCCTTTGGCATCGAGTTAGACGTCGGCAAGGACGCGAGACCGGCGGAGGCAGGTGAGATCGTGACCTCTGCCGGACTAGGCTCCCTCGCGTTCAAGGAAGCTTTCGCGTCGATTGGGATTTGAGGGCTGGCGGAGTCCTCGCCCCTGGCAAGGATCGTCTGTGCGGGGGTGTCTGATTGCATTCTGTCTGGAAGCGACTTGACACCCTCATCCGTGCATTCGCGTGCGGTGTCGGGCGCGGCGGGGGTCATTGGGTCAAGGGCGTTCCGCGCTGCTTCAACGTCGCGATTCCGGATGCCGCTGCCGCTCACGTCAGCGCGAACCACGCCGCCATCCGTGATCGGCCGGGGCGGTGGCTCGCTTCGCGGGCTCACCGTCGGCGTTGGTCTCAGGAGGGCGCCGTTTACGGGTTCGACATCTGGAGTGGCTGGCATGGTGCCGGGTGCGGTATTGAGGTCGCCGTCGATCGGGCTGATGTCCTTGATGCCTTCGATTTCGGGGGCTATGAGGACGGAATCCAAGAAGGTCTGCAGTTGTTCGATGAAGTTGCCGTTGGCATCCGAGTAGTCCAAAGTAGCCTCGTTCGTCACCACCGTGCCGTTAACTTCGAAGATGTGGCTGATATTCATGAAGACGTAGCCCTTTCCTCCTGCAGCGACGCATCCGATGTACCACATGTACACATCGCCGTTGACCGAATCATAGGGTGGGCTGGAATTCAGCAGCATCGACCCCGCCGGGAGGATGTCGCTGACGACCACATTGGAGGCATCTCCGGTCCCGATGTTCTCGTAGATAATCGTGTACGGGATTGTGGCCTCAAATGTGATTGGCTCGTTCTTGACGTACGGAAGGAAGTCGTCGATTTCCCATATCCAGGTGTCCTCGTGCCTCACGTTGAAGTTGTGGAACAGCCTCTTGGTGTCCCCGTCCCTGAAAGTTAAGGTGAGCCAACATGGGTCGTCACCCCACCATTGTCCATTGTTCGGGTCGTCTATCGGCGTGTACACGATTCGGGCCGCAAACGGTTTGAGAACGTATATCCTGACGTTGTACACGGTGACAGATTGCTCATCGGGCGAACCGGGATAGCGCGTGACTGAGGCTACCTCTGTCCACACGTTGCCATCGTAGAGTGAGAGGCGAACATCATGCCACTTCTCGCCCGCTATCCGGATTGTGAAGTTCGCCATGACGAACGCCCCGAATGTGATGTTCCCTGCGGTCTTCTCGAGGGTCATCACAGGTGCTGTGACAACCGTATCTGCGTATCCGTTCAACTGCTCGATGAAGTTCCCGTTGGCGTCAGAATAGTCGAGCGTTGCGACATTGTGGAGCGGTGTCCGGTCGGCGGTGCCCACATTGACCATTACAGTGATGGTGATGCTCTCGCTCGCCGAGGGCGCAACAATCCCGATATCCCAGATCAAGTCCTGTCCGATGATCGAGGTCGGCTCGATCGATGTCGAGATAAAGGTGACATCCGCAGGCAGAGTGTCCGCGATGATTACGTCGCTCGCGTATCCCGTTCCGGTGTTCTCGTAGTATAGGGTATAGGTGATGTAGTCGCCGGGGTCCGCCTTGTCAACATCTGCAGACTTGGTGAATGTCATCACCGGCGCGGTGACGTGGACGTCCCAGTAACTCCCAATCAGCGGGTACTGGTTGCCGTTGGCGTCAGCGTAGCTGAGATCGGCTGTGTTGTGCAAGAGGGTTCGGTCAGCGATGCCAGGCTCGACTTGCACGACGAGCGATATACAGCCGCCACCGCCACCGCCGCCGACGTTGCCGATGTTCCAGTACAATGTAGCTCCGATTTGGCTGTCTGGCAATGGAGTGGAGTCGTAGAACGTCACGTGGTCAGGCATGGTATCGCTCACGATCACATCTGTCGCCGTGCCGGTGCCGCTGTTCTCGTAGCCTAGTTGATATGTAATGTAGTCGCCGGGGTCTGCAGTCGTCACATCCCCCGACTTCTCAAGACTGAGGATGGGTGCAGTAACCTGAACATCCGCGTAATCGCTGATCTGCGGGTAGACATTTCCGTTAGCGTCGGCGTATTCAAGCGTCGCGACGTTGTGCAGTATCGTTTTGTCAGGCAAGCCGACCTGGACACTCACCGTTATGATGATTTGGCTGTACTCGCCCGGGCCCACATTCCCCAAGTCCCAGGTGTAAACGTTGCCGCTCACGCTCGTATATGTCGGGGACGAGGCGACGAACTGTACATGGTCCGACAGAGTGTCCTGTATCATGACTCCCGAGGCCCATCCTGTTCCGACGTTCTGCCAGTTGAGCGTGTAGGTGATGTCATCTCCTGGATCGGCCGTGTCGACGTTCGCCACCTTGTAGAAGGTGAAGTCCGGCGCGGTGACCACCGCGTCCGCGTAGGCAACGAGCTGCGGGTACGGGTTTCCGTTGTCATCGTCGTAGTCTGCCGTCGCAGAGTTGTGCAGCAGCGTCTGGTCGGGTGTATACGCGTCGACTTCCACCACGATGATTATCGTGATGCTCTCACCCGGACCGAGGGATCCTCGGTACCAGGTGTATGTCCTGCCGCTCACGCTCGAATACTCCAGATTCGACGAGATGAAGGCAACATGCTCCGGGATTGTGTCGGATATGTAGATGTCGGTCGCGCTCCCGCTACCGGAGTTCGTGAATGTGACTGTGTAGGTGATCTGGTCGCCGGGGTCGGCGTATTCGACATCAGCGGTCTTCGTCAGGTCAACGACCGGGGCGGTGACGGTTGTGTCTGCATCATCGCTCAACTGATCGTAATAGTTGCCGTTCGCGTCCGCATAGTCTAGCGTCGCAACGTTGTGCAGCAAGGTCGCATCGGGTGTGCCTGCGTCGACCTGCACGCCGATGATTATGCTCCCGCCGTTCCCGTTGCCGAGAACTGTCCCGATGTCCCACTCATACGTCCTTCCGTTCACCTGGTCATATGAGGGTGTCGAGCTCACGAACGTGACATGCTCGGGGATGGTGTCGGTGATCACGACGCCGGTCGCGATGCCGCTCCCGCTGTTGTAGTACGTGATGGTGTAGGTGATGTAGTCACCCGGGTCCGCCTCGGTCACGTCGGCGACCTTGTTGACGTGGAGGATCGGCGAGGTGACGGTGACCTGGGCCTCGCCCGGCAACTGCTCGTACTCATTCCCGTTCACGTCGTCGTAGTCGAGTGTGGCGGTGTTGACCAGGAATGTGCCATCCGGGGTGCCGACGTCGACCGTCACGGTGATTGTGATGTCACCGGACGTGTGCGCTCCGACGGTCCCGACATCCCATGTCAGGATCCTGCCCGAGATGGAGTCGGGGTATGGGCTCGCGGTGATGAAAGTGACGTGCTCAGGCAGGGTGTCTACGACAACGACCACGGTCGCCGCTCCGCTGCCGCTGTTCTCGTAATGCAGCGTGTAGATTATCTGGTCTCCCGGATCGGCCGTCGTGACATCCGCGCTCTTCATGAAGCTCATGACAGGCGCGCTCGTCTCGACATCAAAGAAATCACTGAGCTGCGGGTAGTAGTTGCCGTTGGCGTCTGCATAGTCGAACGTCGCTACGTTGTGGAGGAGGGACCCATCCGGCGTCCCAGCGTCCACAGTGGCCAGCAATGTGACCGTCTCGGTCGTGCCGGGGGCAACATCTCCGATGTTCCAGGTTATCGTGTTCCCGGAGATTGAGTCCGGGTATGGAGTAGCGTCAAAGAACGTCATGTGAGTTGGCAGGTGGTCCACAAGGACGACGAGACTCGCCATGCCGGTGCCCGTGTTCTTGTAGGTGAGAGTGTACGTCACGGTATCGCCGGGGTTGGCCAATTCGACGTCGGCCTCCTTCGAGAACGACATCACAGGCGCGGTCACGGCTGTGGTCGCGTCATCGCTCATCTGCGCGTAGCAATTCCCGTTTGCGTCTGCGTAGTCGAATGTCGCGACATTGGTCAGCGTGGTCTGGTCGGCTATGCCAGCGTTCACCTGAACGGTGATGGTTATCGAGTCGATCACTCCAGGATCCACCGTCCCGATGTCCCACTCGTATGTCCTGCCACTCATACTGGAGTACGAAGGCGAAGAGGATACGAATGTGACGCCTTCCGGTATCGTGTCCTTCACGACTACGCCGGTCGCGGTTCCCGTCCCTGTGTTCTCGAATGTCAGGGTGTACTGTATGTAGTCGCCAGGGTCCGCGAACGCCACGTCGGACGACTTGCTGAATGTCATGACGGGGGTGGTCACTGTCGTGGACGCGCAGTCAGAGAGCTGGCTGCCGGGGTTCCCGTTCGCGTCATCGTGGTCGAGCGTGGCGGTGTTCGTGAGGACTGCCTGGTCAGTGACTCCTACGTCAACTTTGACGGCGATCGTTATCGTGCCTGGGGTTTCAGGCGCGCCATCGCCAATGTCCCACGAATACGTCCTGCCGCTGACGCTCGTGTACCATGGATTGGCGGTCTGGAACGTGACGTGCTCAGGGATCGTGTCGCTTACAACCACCCCGGTAGCCCATCCAGCCCCGTCGTTGCTATAGGTCAGCGTATAGGTGATCGTGTCGCCAGGATCGGCGTACTGGGCATTTGCCACCTTGCTGAAAGACATGACAGGGGCCGTGACAGTCACGGTCACCTCGTCCGACAGCTGGTTGTCCGGGTTCCCGTTCGCGTCATCGTAGTTCAGTGTGGCTGCGTTGAGGATCTCCGTGCCGTCGGGAGTCCCGGCGTTCACCTTCACATTGAGGATTATGTCCCCCTCAGCCCCAGCAGGGACAGTCCCCACATTCCACGTGTAGGTGCGCCCGCTGACGCTGCTGTACCACGGGTTCGCGTCGTAGAATGTCGTATGGGCCGATATGGTATCATTCACCACTACGCTTGTGGCAACGCCCGTCCCCGCATTCTCGTAGTGCAGGGTATAGGTGATGATGTCGCCCGGATCGGCTTGGGTGACATCCGCACTCTTCGTAAAGGTCATCACAGGTGCGGTGACCGTCGTGGTCGCGCAGTCGGTCATCTGCGGATAGTTGTTGCCGTTCGCGTCAGCATAGTCAAGAGTCGCATAGTCGGTGAGCCCAGTCTGGTCAGGCGTCCCTGCGTTGATTTCAACCGTTATCGTGATGGTCCCGTCATCGCCCGGGGCGACATCGCCCACGTTCCACGTATATGTCCTGCCACTGACGGAATCGTATCCCGGCGAGGAACTCACATGGGTCACATGGTCAGGGATAGTATCGGTTACAACCACCCCGGTTGCCCAACCGGTCCCTATGTTTGCATAAGCCAGAGTGTACGTGACCTGGTCACCCGGGTCTGCATACTCGGCACTCGCGGTCTTCGTGAAGGTCATCACGGGTGCGGTGACAGTCGTGGTCGCGCTGTCTGACTTCTCCGGGTAGGAGTTGCCGTTTGCATCATCGTAGTTGAATGTGGCCACATTGACCAGCTGGGTGCCGTCTGGCACGAAGGCGTTCACCTTCACCACTATGGTTACCGTACCGCTGGCGCCGCCAGCGACCGAGCCGATGCTATAGGTATACACGCGTCCGCTGATGCTGCTCGGGGACGGTGTGGACGAGATGAAGGTCACATGCTCTGGAATGGTGTCTTGAATCACGACTCCGGTCGCTGTGCCGCTGCCGGTATTGTGATAGCTCAGAGTGTAGGTTATCTGGTCTCCGGGGTTCGCAGTCGCGACATCGGCACTCTTGTCGAATGTCATGACAGGTGCGGTGACAGTCGTGGTCGCGGTGCCCGGTTCCTCTGGATATGGATTGCCGTTCGCATCGTCGTAGTTCATCACCGCCACGTTTTCCAAGATTGTGCCGTCAGGGGTGCCCGCGTTCACTTTCACCGTTATCACCACGGTGCCGCTCGTCTCAGCGGGAACCGAGCCTATATCGTATGTGTAGATGCGTCCGTTGACGCTGCTCGGTGACGGGTTTGAGGAGACGAATGTGGTGTATTCGGGGTTCGTGTCGACAATGACGACGCCCGTCGCAGTGCCGTTCCCGGCATTGTGATATGCCAAAGTATAGGTGATGAGGTCTCCGGGGTCCGCCGTCGTGACATCCGCGGTCTTGCTGAAAGACATGACCGGCGCGGTCACCGTGATATTCTTCCAATCGTCGACTGGCGGTTCAGGGCCACCGGGGCCATTGTACTCCACGCTGCCAAGGTTGGCCAGCACTGTGCCGTCGGGCGTCCCAGCGTCGACCTGGACGGTAATGGTCACTTCTCCCGATGCACCTGCGTTGACGTCGCCGATGTTCCACGTGTAAACCTTCCCGCTGACGGTGCTGTACGGTGGGGAGGAGCTAACGTAGGTCACGTGGTCCGGGACGGTATCTTGGATCACAACGTCGTATGCGGTGCTGCTGCCAGTGTTTGCATAGTGCAGAGCGTAGGTGATCTGGTCGCCAGGATCGGCCGTATCCTGGTCGGCGGTCTTGGTGAAGGTTAGTTGAGGGAGACCAACGACTGGCTCGGTGTAGAGCGGTGGCGTGGGACCGTCGAAGATCGTCGCGCCCGATGTCTTGCTCTTCCCTACCGCATAGGCGCCGGCGTTGAGCATGATGGTCTGGCCCGCCTTCTCGGCCCCTGGGAGCACAGACACCTGATAGTCCAAGGTCGCGCTCGTATTCGGTGCCAACATTCCGACGCTCCACGTTATCTTGCCCGTAAGTGGGTTGAAAGATAGCGATCCTTGGGTGACGGTGTATATGCCGAGCCACGTGACGTCGCTGAACTGGGCCGTGTCAGTCACGACAACGTTGGTTGCAGTGTCCGCGCCCGTGTTGGCGACATTGATGCTGATCTCGTAGACGGTGGTCTCGCCAACGATTGGCGGGTTGGGGCCGCTCACGACTCCGCCCGGAAAGCTCTCGGAGAAGTACTTGGAGATGTCGAGGACCGCCGGGTTGACTCCGCCAGGCACGTGGCTCTGGAAGTTTCTGTATCCTGTATCGACCTTCCAAGTGTCACCGCCTTTCTTCGTCTGTATGTAAGGGATGACTTCACTGAAACCTTTCTCCCTCACTTCGAACGTGTAGTCTGTCACCCAGAAATCCTTGTTGGTGGTGTCGCCAAGATCCGAACCAGTGTACTGCTGCTTGTCAGTCCAGTACCTGCTGTAGCCAGGAGGAACTCCATTGACTATGCTGCCTGGATCGAAATTGTCATAGAAATACATGGAAACCGATCTCATCCTGATGCTGACTCCATTGAAATAGCACTGGAGTATGAACCAATCCAGCCCTTGGGCGCTGGATTGCTGGTACTTGCTGCGGACATGGAATGAATCCCCCGTGTCCGCGATCACAACCTTGGGCTCCGTGTCGATCCAGTCGAGGTCGTTCTGCCCGATGGATGACGTCTTTCCCATCTCGATCGTGTAGAGGTCGGAAGTGATGGTCTGCATTGAACCGCCCTCGGTCGTGCTGAAATTCAGCTGCAGATGGAACTGCTCCATGTCGTTCACGAGTGAGAGCGAAGCGGAGTTTGAGCCGTTGTAGTCGGAACCGGGCGTGGTGTTTACCGGGACATAGCCGGTCTTGTTCAGATTCCAATAGATATAGTAGGTGCCGACAGCCAGCTGGCCATCGTTCAACCCGTCAAGCGCGTCCAGATTCCTCGGTGTATCATCGTCCACGATCAGGTCATTGACGCTATCGTAATTGTAGTCAAGCACCGTGGCGGATGGGCTGTATATGACCTCGGTGGTGGTTATCTTCCCCAAAAGGAAAGCCTCCTCCGGGTCCGCTTGGGATTGTGTCGGCGGGAATCCATCTTTGTCGTTGGCGCTCGTCGAGGGATCAAGTACCGCCCAAGGCGAGAGAATTGTCGCCGTCGGGAGGCTCCCTGGCGGGCTCGATTGCGGTGCGTTCTGGTTCTGGGTTATCGCCAGTGCCGTGAATGCACTCGCAAGTATTGCAGTCGCAACTATTGCACTCGTCACGCGGCGGGAGAGGACCTGCCGCACTGTCTTGGCTCCGATCTTTACCAATGCTCCACTCACCCAGGGCGAAGAGACGACCTGAGTCGCCACTCCTCTGCTACAATCACTGGTGAAGTGATTGCGGCTTCCCCGCAGACCAATCAAGACGTGCTTATATCCTCATTTTGGCACAAGTGTGGAACAACCCATTCTCAGACTCGAAAAGAACAACCTTTAGACCTACGTAGGTCTGCTGGAAAGGACAGGCACGTCCTGCTGAGTCTCCCGACTCACGTGACCGGTCAAGAGGCTAAACCATGGCAATGATCGAGACCGACAGACTGAGCAAGAAGTTCGGAGACCTGACGGCAGTCGATTCCGTGAGCTTCAACGTGGAGCGAGGAGAGATCTTCGGGCTACTTGGGCCGAACGGTGCCGGCAAGACAACGACGATAAACATGCTCGTCACCCTGCTCCCGCCAACCTCGGGCACCGCCAAGGTCAACGGTTTCGACATACGCGCTCAGCCCGCGAAGGTCCGGCAATCCGTCGGGATAGTCTTCCAGGACCCGAGCCTGGACACCATTCTAACGGGCCGCGAGAACCTGGAGCTGCACGCACGCCTCTACAGCGTCCCCAAAGCGGTCTGGAAGAAGAGGATTGCCGAACTACTGGCCCTCATGGATCTAGAGGACAGGGCGGACAACATTGTCAGGCATTATTCTGGCGGGATGAGGAGGCGGCTCGAGCTGGCCAGAGGTCTGCTCCATCGCCCCGCCGTTTTGTTCCTCGACGAGCCGACCCTGGGGCTCGATCCACAGACACGGGAGCTCACGTGGCGGTACATCAAGGCGATGGCGCAGCAGGAGCAAACCACGATAGTCCTCACGACCCATTATATGGAGGAAGCAGACAACGTCTGCGACCGCATCGGCATAATCGATCACGGTAAGGTCATCGCCCTCGACACACCGGACAACCTTGAGCGCCGCCTTGGCGGGGATCTCGTGTGCCTGAAAATCAAGGATCCAGACCTCAAGGTGCTGGAAGGACTCTCCTATGTCAAGAATGTCGAGGTGAAGGACGGGCAGGTTGGCCTGACTGTCGAGAACGCGGCGGTGCATCTGAAGGAGATACTCTCGCTTTTCAATAATGTGGAAGCCGTGGAGGTAAGGACGCCGACACTCAATGACGTATTCCTGAAATACACGGGACGGGCAATCAGAGAGGAGGATACCGACGAAGGCTGGGCGGAGGCCGCCTGGCGGCATCAAGCAGGGGGGAGATAAGATGCCAGGGGTCCTCGGGGGCATCTACGGAATCTGGCTGAGGGAGTTCAAAGTCTTCCAGAGAGAGAAATCCAGAGTGATATCGAGCATAGTCACGCCGCTCATGTGGATGGTCATCGTCGGGGGCGGTCTTGGCGGCTCGTTCAGTCCTGAGGGCTTCAGCTATCAGGCGTTCATGTTCCCTGGGATCGTGATGATGCTCGCCTTGTTCTCCTCGGTCTTCTTCGGCCTCTACATAGTCTGGGACAGGAAGATAGACGTGCTCAAGGAGGTTCTGGTCTCGCCCGTGCCCAGGACGGCCATCTTCTTCGGCAAGGTTCTCGGCGGCTGCACCGACGTCATCCTGCAAGTTTGCGTTTTCTTGGTCATAGGTGTCTTCTTCGCGCCAATGTCCGCGGTCACGGTCGTTGCAGCACTGGGCATAGCCTTGCTGGTGGCCATTGGGATGGTTTCGGTCGGTCTGACAATCGGCTCTTTCTTTGAGAGCTTGGAGGGGTTCCAGGTGATAATCAGCTTCCTCGTCTTCCCGCTTTTCTTTCTGTCCGGCGCCCTTTATCCGCTCAGTGGCGACAAAGTGCCGGCCTGGCTGACGACGGTATCTTACTTCGACCCGTTGACCTACGCGGTCGACGCGCTGAGGTCGATCCAGCTCGGAACGCCTTCGGCCATTCCACTTCCACTCGATTTCGCGGTCATCATCGGATTCGCGGCCGTGATGATCGTGGTGGGAACTCTGGCTTTCAAGCGCATGAGGTAGAGAAACCCTAATGAATCCGTAGACGATGAACCCGCCGGACCTATGGCCAAGATATACACGCGCCGAGGAGACACGGGGGAGACCGATCTCATGGGTGGGATGCGGGTCCCCAAAGACGATCTGAGGATCGCGGCTCTCGGCGAAGTCGATGAACTCAACGCCGCAATCGGACTCGCGATGGCGGTGATAGAGGATAGAGACATCACCGCAGCCCTTCACCGAGTCCAGAACGATCTGTTCACGGTCGGGGCCGATCTTTCCGTCGCGCCTGGCAAAGAGCTGAAGCTGCCGAAGGTGACAGAGGGGCATGTCAAAGCTCTCGAGCGAGACATCGAGAAGTTGAGTCCGGGAGCGGCGAGCGAGTTCGTCCTGCCTGGCGGGTCGATGCAGGTCGCATGCCTTCAGCTCGCTAGGGCCATTGCCCGCCGGGCAGAGAGGGCGGCGGTCGCATTCTCCCGACACCAGGAATTAAACAAACACGTCCTAGAGTACCTCAACCGCGTTTCCACGCTCCTGTATGTGCTGGCGTTGAGCGTCAAGAAGTCCACGGGCTTGACGGAGGAGCACCCGAAGTACGATCGGCCAGAAATGAAGTAGCGAAGCACATTCGTTCATCCCCGCACCAGCCTTTTTAGCTCCGCCGTCTTCTCAAAGAGTGATGGATGTCAGGACACTCGCCCGATATCCCTTCTTCAAGGAAAGCGGCCAGCTCATCAGAAGCAAGGACATCAGCCTGGAGGATCTGGTCGGCGACATCGCGCTGGAACGAGCGAGGCTCATGGGCAAGAGGAGGGTGCTCGCCGCCCTGGAAAAGGGCGAGGTGCCGGAGGCGCCTTTCGCCAGCGAGTACGAGGCTCTGCTGGAGCTCCTGTCCTATCCGGTCGCCCGGATGCTGGTCGCTTCAGTCCAGGATCCTTACCTCACCCGCCGCTACGCTCTCTCGGAGGCGGTGGCGGCGAACAGCCGGCTACAGGGCGAGGAGATCGTTTTCATCGAGGCGGTCGCGAAGGAATTGGAGGTCGACCTTAGTCGGGAGAACGGCTCGGCAAGGATCCACTTCAGCGATTTCCTGCGGTACACGAACCAGATGAGGAGCAAGACGTGGAAGCTGATCAACCAGATTGTCGATGGCGGCTACGTCATCCTCACCAAGCAGAAGGCGATACGCGTCCTCCAGAATGCCATCCAAAAGAAGATCGAGAAGGAGCTCGAAGAGATGGTCGTGAACGATCTAATCCTCAGTGGCTTCCAGGGTCAGTTGGAGGAGATAAGGGGGATTGTTGCTGAGAAGAAGGCCAGATTCAAGGCGGAGGACCTAGGCAAGGTTAGAATCACTAGATTCCCGCCATGCATGTACCAGCTGCTCGCGATGGTGCAGGCCGGTGAGAATGTTCCCCACACCGGGCGGTTCGCGATAGTGTCCTTCCTCCACAATTTGGGGATGTCCAACGACGAGATATTCAACGTGTTCGCGACGGTCCCAGACTTCGACGAGCGTAAGACTGGCTACCAGATCGAGCATATAACCGGGAAGATCAGCTCCACCGAGTACACCCCGCCTGAATGCGCGACGATGAAGTCGTATGGCCTGTGCCCCGGCCCCGACGAGACATGCCTCAGAATCAGACATCCACTGAGCTACTACAGGCTCAAGGCTAGGATGGAAGGCCAGAAAGGCACCGGTTCCCCGCCAAGGAAGGCTGCGAAGTAGCCGTGCTTCCCTAGGTGCGCGAGAGCTTCCTCCAGGTTGCGACTCCCCGCTGGATGGCGGTGAGGTTCCCAAACACTGCGAATATTATCATGGCCCACTCGATGATCGGTAGACCGAAGTTGCCGAGGACCACTATCAGTTGGAGGAAGGCCGCGATGAAGATGATCACAAGGCGATCCGCCCGGCCCAGCAGACCACCGTAGTCCCGCCCGACCCCGACCGCCTGCGCTTGGGTACCCATGTAGCTGGCGAGGAGCACGCCGAGCACCGCCAGCACGCCGATACGATAGTCGCAGTACGGACCGAAAGCGATCCCGCCAAGCATGAAGATGTCCGCATACCTGTCGAGGACGTGGTCGAGGAAATCGCCGCGGTCGGACGCCTTCCCGGCCAGCTTGGCAATTCTGCCATCAAGCGCATCGAATAACGCGTTGAGAAACACGCAGAACATCGCGGCCAGCAGGAACAGGACCCCGCCAATATAGAAGGCCACTCCGGCCAAGACAGCGAATCCGAACGCCATCCACGTGAGCATGTCCGGCTCGACGTCGATCATCCTGTTGGCTATGGGTAGCAGGTACCGATCTGCCAAGCCCCGATGAGCGTCTAGTACCATGATAAAATCTCCTCGCTCCAGTCTATGCGTCCGGGCTCGTGACCCTTCACCGACCCTTTCACTATTTCAAGGATTTGGCGCGCGGCCTCCTTTCCGTCGATGGAGGTCGTGTTAACCTCGAAGACCTTCTTGCAGCGCTGGATTGCCTCCACGGTAATCAGGTCGATCGCCTCTGCCTCGACATTCTCCATCACTTTCTCCTTCCGCCATTTTCGGCTTTCAAGCCTGGCCTTCAGGACGCTGGGGGAACAGCGGAGGACTATCGCAATATCCGATTTAAGGAGATGCGAGAAGTGAGAGGAGATGAAGACGAGATCGCCCTTGGGCAGGGGCACTCTCCTCAACCTCTGGATATCCACGATGGCGGGAGCCCCTGCCCTTTTCGGACGCACCGCAAACCCCTTTTCAAACGCCAATCGCGCGGCGTCGACGACGGTGAAGCCGCGGCGGACCAACTCCCTGCAAACCGAACTCTTCCCGGTTCCTGGCGTCCCGGTGATGGCGACTAGCACGGAGAGAGCACCGATGCATCAACATTTATTGCTTGTGCTACTCGGCCTTCTTCCCCGCATCCATTTTGTCGAACACGGAGGATGCGCCCTTCGCCTGCATGCTCTCCATGATCATGCCTCCGATGAAACCTCCGATGAAAAGGGTCACGGCCGCCAGGATTATCAGGGGTAGTGCGGCATGGATGACGTTGTAGATGTATCCCCCGGCATTCGGTATGATGATGTCCGGGTTGGCCGATGGCGAGATGAAAAGAAGCCAGCTGACCACGACGCCTATCCCTATCCCTAAGAGCGCCTCGATAGCCATCGACTCAAGATCTTCCGATAAAGCCCCTGCAAGGACACCGACCACGAATAGGATCAGGCCCGCCACCGCGAGCGACGGGTTGTTTGTCTGGGGAACCGACACGCTCGGCATCATCATGTAGAACGATAGGTAGCCGATCACTGTCCCGATGCAGAGGGAAAGGACCATGATCCTCGCGATTCGCATCACCAAGGCCTTGGAGAGCTTGACCATTATCACCCCTCCAGCCTAGCTGCCATGGCTGACCCCCTGCGTCCTCGTTATCACCGGGAGTTGGGCCAGGTAGCCAGAATTGGGTCCGTAGTAGTCGGTTGGCACATTCGTCACCGTGAGTCGGAACACGAAGTAATGGTTCCATGACGCCCGGTCCCAGCGCAGATGGCGGCTCGAGTTCAGGAGCACGTAGTTCAAGATTTGCTGCGTTCCCTCGAAGTAGACCAGCTGCTGCGGATGGCTAAGCGTCCAGTTCATGTGGTAGGTTGCTGCTCTTTGGGGAGCGATGATCCCGGCGTTCGCCGGATAGCTTTGGTTCGCGGTTAGCATCGGGTAATAGCTCGTGAAAGTCCCGCCGAAATGGTCCTCCGTGATGTAGTCCTCGATCCATCCCTGGTATTTGATATACTGGAGCTTCACGGTCCTCTGACTTGGATTCGACACGTTTATCGTGGCATTGTACCAGAACACCGTTCCGTCGAGGACTTCCCCGGAGGTTCCAAGACCCGAGGCCTCCATGACGAGGTCCGCGCCAATCTCGACGGACAGCTTTGCAAACGCGACTTCGGTGTAGTTTGCGGCACTCAGCAGGGAGAGGCCCGCGAAGGAGAATGTCAAAGCGAGAAGCGATGCCCAAGCGGTGATGCGGATTATCTTCAACCTCTTCGGGTTGACCCGCAAGGGCCCTATCCCTCCTTGGGCGGCAATGGAGCCGGCGGTGTGTAGGGCCCCATGGAGAAGAAGTCGTAGGCGAAGTGGCATAGGGCTGCATGGCCCGGACTGACCTCGGTGGACGCGGGGTCCACCTCCCTGCACAACTGAGTAGCGTAGACGCACCTCGTGTGGAACCTGCAGCCCTTCGGAACATTGATCGGGCTCGGCAGTTCTCCGCTTATCGGCACGGGCGGATACGCGTGCTCCGGATCTGGCACCGGGACCGCAGCGAGGAGGGCCCTCGTGTACGGGTGGGTTGGCTGATTGATGATCTGCTCCGTCGGCCCCGTTTCCACGATTTTCCCGAGATACATGACGCCGATTGTGTCTGACATATACCTCGCCACTGATATGTCGTGAGTGATGAAGAGGAAAGGTATGTCGTACTTGTCCCGGAGCTCGAGCATCTGGTTCATGACACCCGCTCGGATCGAGACGTCGAGCATGCTCACGGGTTCGTCAGCCACAATGAACTTGGGGCCCACCACGAGCGCGCGGGCTATGGCGACTCGTTGTCTTTGCCCGCCGCTCAGTTCATGGGGAAAACGTCCGATTAATTCCTCGGCAGGCTTCAGGCCTGCGTCCTCCAGCGCTTTGATTACGAGCTCGAGACGCTGTTCTTTCGTGTCGCCGATGCCTAGGATTCTCAAGGGTTCGACGACCGCGCGGAAAACGCTGAATCTGGGGTTCAGCGATTCGTAGGGGTCTTGGAAGATCATCTGAATGTACTTCCTGAAAGCGACAAGATCGCTGCCTCTGATTGTCGCGATGTCGACGCCGAGGAAGTCGATCCGGCCCGCGGTCGGGTTCTCCAATCGCGTGATGAGGCGACCTACCGTCGTCTTGCCGCATCCAGACTCGCCCACCAGGCCAAGTATCTCGCCTGACCTGATGCTGAACGAGACGCCATCGACCGCCGTCACCGTCAGCGGCGGGCCCGACATAGCGAAGAACGACTGTTTCAACTCGAAATGCTTGACCAAATCTTGGATAGTGAGGATCCTGGAGGCGTCTATGACCGGAACGGTTGGCGCAGTGATCACCTGAACACCTCTGGAGAAAGCGTCCCTGCGAGTTCCTTGGAGAAGTGGCAGTGCGAGAAGTGATTGTCACCCATGTCCGCCGCAGGAGGCTGCACGGTCTTGCAGATGTCCTGCATATATGGGCAACGGGGGTGGAAGCGGCAGCCGGTCGGCGGCTCCACGAGGCTCGGAGGATTCCCTTTGATCGTCGTGAGCTTGCGCACCTCGCCCTTCACGCTCGGGAAGCTACCAAGGAGACCGGAAGTGTAGGGGTGCGCCGTTTCCTTGAATACTTGCCTAGTGGTGCCGATCTCTGATAACTGGCCGGCGTACATCACCGCGATTCTCTTCGCGGTCTTCGCAACGACGGAAACGTCGTGCGTAATGATTATCATCGCCATATCCAGCTGACTCTGTAAGTCCTTGATCCTTCCGAGTATCTTGCTTTGAGTGATGACGTCGAGGGCGGTGGTCGGTTCGTCCGCGATGACGAGCTTGGGGTTCAATGCGAGGGCCATGGCTATCATCGCTCTCTGTTTCATGCCGCCGCTGTACTCGTGCGGATAGTTGTCGATGCGGTCCTTGGGCACGCCGACCAAGTCGTAGAGCTGTTCGACCCTCATCCTCGCGACTTGCTTTGTGACGCGCTCATGGAAGACTATCGCCTCGATTATCTGATCACCGACGCGGTGGACCGGGTTGAGGGCGTTCATCGCGCCCTGGAAAATCATGGAGATTTCTTTCCAGCGTATCTTGTTGAGCTTAGGTTCGTATTCTCTCAATCTCCCGTCCTTCTTCATCGACAGCTGAAGGAGGTTCTGGCCGTTGAACACGATCCTTCCGCCCTTGATGTAGGCGTTGGAGGGCAGCAGTTGCGAGATTCCGTACGCCAGTGTGGTCTTGCCGCAGGCGGATTCTCCGACGAGGCCGAGCGTCTCGCCTCTGTCCAGATGTAGGGAGACTCCGTCGCACGCATGCACCCAGCCTGTCTTGATTTTGTAGTGCACCACGAGGTCTTGGATTTCGAGCAACGGCATGGCTCACCTCTCCCTCAGTCTTGGGTTCACGATGTCATCTATGGCTCTCCCTACCAAGTAGAATCCGAGCGACACGAGCGTGATGCAGAGGCCCGGGGGCAGGAGCCACCACCATGCGGTAAGGGTGTTCCCCGATGAACTGAGCGTGCGGAGCATTATGCCCCATGAAACAGCGCCCGGTCTGGGATCGCCTAGGCCAAGGAAGCTGACAGCGGCTTCGGTCAAGATGGCGCCGCCGACGTTGAGCGTCATGTACAGGAAGGCGAACGGCAGAACGTTTGGACCGATGTGGATTATCATGGTCCTGCTCCTCGACGCTCCAGAAATGCGGGCCGCATCGACGAATGGTCTCTCCTTCAGGGACAGAGTCTGCGCTCTGATTACACGAGCGATGCCGGGCCAACCCAGAACCGCTATCACGATGATTATGTTGAGAATGCTTGGACCCAGAATTGCCGCAAGTATCAGGACTATGGGGAGGAACGGGAGGACCAGGGCTATGTCAGTCAACCTCATCAGGATTGTATCCAGCAGCCCTCCGTAGAATCCGGCGACAAGGCCTACGATCGTGCCGATCACGACGGCAGCGAGCGCCGCCACGACACCGACTTCGAGCGCGACCCTTGAGCCGTAGATCAGTTGTGTGAGGATGTCATGACCCTGATCATCTGTTCCAAGCCAGTAGGTGTTGCCCGAGGGATACTTGCCTGGGGGAAGAGGGGCGATGGATGTTCCGATGATCTTGAGTATCGTCGTCCTGCCCGTGCCTGGCTCAAACACCAGCGCCAGTGTCTCCTCGCTGGACATCTGTATGCTGTACTTGGCACCACCCCAGCTGCCCATGTACATCAGCGTTTTCCTGTTCGGGTCGCTGTTACGCAGGAAGTTCGTCAATCCTTGGCGCAGCACGCTCAACGAAACGGTCGGATGGCTCCATACAGTGCCGTCTGTGTCGAGCGCCATGACCTGCGAGGTCGTTGGGCTGAAGAAGAAGCCAATGACCGGTCTCGAAAGGGGAACGTCCACGACGGGGTCGAGCGTGCCGTTCGGCGACCCGCGCAGAAGATCGCTGCTCACAGGGTTACCGGCACTGTAATGCGTCAGCACGAATTGCGGCGTGTCAGCATTGCCCGGGTCGGGTTGGACGGTCACGTTTGCGTTGGGGTCATCTATCACGAGCTCATGTTCGAAGGTTAGATTCCCGAGTCTCGTGTCCCTCGGCAAGAGGTAACCTATCCCTGCGTTATTGGCGGACTTAAGCGGCACATAAAGCATGAAGATTTCCGGAGCCCTGATGTAGCCGATTGGAGCGGTGACATTCGACGGCTCTCCGCCGAGGGTCAGATTCAAGTCAACGCGAACCGTGCCATCTATGGAGAAAACGGCAAGCTTGTTGTTGGCGGTTGGAACAAGGATGCCGGAGCGCTGGTCATTCAATTGCAGGTAATACGCGAGGGGCATGGCCGTAACCGGCATGTCGACGGAGACTATTTTGTCCACGCCACTCAGCTGAGGCGAGTCTTGGCTCGATCTGTAGTTCACGCGGTAGACGGTCACATGAGTGTCGTTCGCGGCGACGATGAATCGCCAGGTATGGAATCCGCTGAATACGTCATAGAGTAGCAGGGGGAATTCGTACATGTCCCCGGAAGACACCGGATCCTCGACGAACCACTTGGGCTGGAACCCGACGTCATCCCTGTACAGGATTCGGCTCTGGAACGGGTCGAATAGGATGAGCTCTTGGTTCGCGACGAATGCGAGCAGGCCATTCTTCCTCAGGTCGTCATAGAACTCAGTCTGACCGAGCCTGTTGCGGCCGGGCACAATGTACAGCATGTTGGTGACAGGGGTCCTGAGCCCGAAGTCCGTTATGTTGAACTCAAGCATGGCTCCCGGATCACTGAATGGAGTCGCATTCCTCATGACGGGATCCATGAAGACCCGCCCATCTTCTCGTGTCATGATGATCCAAAGTCTTCCCCCTTGTTTGAGGGGATCTTTGGGCGCCGAAGGGCCGATCACCGGATCGTAGAGACGCGCGCTCGCGTTGTACGTCTTGGTGTATGAGACCTCTTTGAAGACGTCAGAGTCGGGGGCCAGGAATTCGGGGGTGAAAGGCGAAATCCATTGAGCGAAAATCGCAAGGAACACGAAGATTGCGATTACGGCGGTTCCTGCGAGGCCGAGCTTGCTGCGCTTGAACAATGCCCAGGACTTCTTGATCGTTCTGGTCAATGTTCTGAGAGTGCTTATTTCCGCCTTCTCTGGATCAACCATGCGATTTCTCCTAGAGCCTCACCCGTGGATCAAGCCACGCATATAGGAGGTCTGCGAATATGTTGCCGACAATAACGAGTAGAGAGAGGATGAACAATGTTGCGCCCGCAAGGAAATGGTCCTGCGTGAGTATCGCTTGGAGGAAGAAGTACCCCAACCCCTGATATGTGAAAATCTGCTCAAGGATGATGGCGCCGCCCACGGAGTATGCCAGGGCTATCGCGAACGATGTCACGATCGGGAGGTAGGCATTCCTATTTGCATGGCGGCGCCGCACGATTCGCTCAGGGAGGCCTTTGGCCCTTGCGGTCAGGATGTAATCCTCTTTGAGCACTTCCAGCAGGGAAGTCCTCATCAGCAGGATGACTCCGGCGAGGTTTATGAGTACGAGAACGGTGAGAGGAAGAATCAGATGCCAGACATAATCGAAGGGGCCTATGAGGAACGAGCCTTTGAGGAAGGTGAACCTGTTGACGAGCTCATCCATATTGGCGGATTGGAAGCCACCTAACGGGAAAAAGCCAAACTTGAACGCAAATATCCAGATGAAAATCAACCCTATCCAGAAAGACGGCATGTTGTAGAAGAATAGGCTGAATAAGATCCAGCCGCCCTCCTCCGCACCCCCGCGCTTCCAGCCGATGCGCGAGCCGATGACCACTCCCAGGAGATAGGTGATGATGGTGGCTGTGCCGAATAGACCGAGAGTCCTCGGCAACGCGTCGGACAAAATGTCGCTGACAGGCCGGTTGTACTGGTAAGACAGTCCGAACTGCAGTGTGAACATGTTCCTCATGAAGTTCAGGTATCGGACTTGGATGGGGGCGTCCAGCCCGAACTGCTCGATCAGCCGCGGAAGGCACTCGGGGTTCCTCGCACATGTCGGGTCGAATCGGAAGCGAGCGATTGGGTCCCCTGGCATCGCTTCGAATAGAATGAAAACGAGGGTCGTGACAACGAGTACAGTAATGATTCCCTGGATGCTCCGCTTTACGATGAATCGGCTAAGTCCGGCCATTTGGTCTCAGCTGGCCTGTATCCGCCGGATCAAAAGTAGAAATCGGTTGCTTATCTAACTTGTGGTGTCATGCCTTCATCCGAGAACGCTGAGGTGGATGCACTGTCCCCCGACAATCGTCTCGATGGGGCTGGATGCTCACGCGGCAAAGCTCCCGCTGGCTGGAGCGAGAATTCGCGCAGTAGGCCCACCAAGGTCGGGGTTTCGGCTTAGGTTCCTTGTGGCGGTTGCGGAGGTTGGGCGGGCGGGAAGTTCGCTGGGGGAGGCGGTGGAACCTGCATCTGCGCGGGCTGTTGCGGCTTGGTTCGTCTCTTATGGAGGATCCAGCCGACTGCGAAGCCGATAAGGATACCGCCGATGAGACTGCCCGCGATGCCGGCTATCGCAATACTCGAGAGCCCGCCTCCAGTGTCGACCGAGGTGAAAGTTGCAGTCGCACTGAGCGATCCAAGGGTGGCAGTGACGGAAATCGCTCCCGCGCCGTTGGCGGTGACCGTGGTGGTGGCGCCAGAGCCCGGGCTGACAGTCCCGGGACCAGACACTGTCCATGTGACGGATGCGGCGTTGATGACATTCCCGTAGGCATCCACGACCTCCGCGATGATGGTCACCTCCGTTCCGGACTGGATGGTCGCGCTGTCCGGGGTGACCTCGATGCCGGCCGCAGGTCCTGGTGTCAAGATTATATCAGCGGAGCCTTGGATGCTATCGGACCGTGCTGTGATTGTCCCCGATCGCGCCATGGTGCCGGCAGTGAACCTGCCGGTGGCGTCGACAGTGCCAAGGCTGCTGCTGACATCCCATGTGACGCTGGTCCCTATCATGCTATTCCCGTAAGCATCCTTGACTATCGCTGTGAAGGTCTGAGTCTGCGTGACCTCGATTGTGATCGCTTGCGGGTCGACCGTGATGGAGGCGGCTGAGGCGGCGATGACATTCGCCGTGCTCATCCCGCCAACGCCGTCGCTCGTGTATCCGAGGAGCGTCCATATCCCCGCGGCGGTGTCATAGTAGTCGACGCTTGCGCTCGCCGAACCTGCGGGGATTGTCATGGTCGTAATCGCGGTTGAAGTGCCGACCGTGCGATATTCTCCCGTCGGAGACCATGTCTCGAGGTTAATGACCAGAGACGCTTCGAGCCTTGCCGGTTGCCCGCCCGTGCTCAGTGGCGAGATTGTGAGGGTCCCCTGATGCCCGGCCGTCAGCGGCAGCGGATCGGGCTGGAAGCGCAGCTCGGCGATGGGCAGGTACGCCACCTGGGTCTCTGCTGACCCGAGAGGTTCGCGGTTACCCGCCGCATCGACGGCGATCATCTGGAACTCGTAGAACCCGGTCCCTGCAGGGAATGTGAAAGGTATCGCGCCATTGGCGGTGTTTCCGCTCACGAGCGCCGAGGCGTACGCGGTCCAGGAATCCCATGAGGAATTGTCTGTGCTGTACCGGTAGTACAAGGTCACGGAGTTAAGACCATCTGTCGGGGACGGATCGGAAGCCGTGAAAGGCACGTCCAAGGGGCTCTTGTTCTTCCAGTAAGATACGGCCCCGACCGTCGAAACAGGAGGCGTCGAATCGGAAGGCTCGAACTGACTGGCCGCGTGGACCGCCGTCATATACACGTCGGTGTCTATGAGGCGTTGATACTCATCATAGAGCATCAGGAAGACATCGTACGGTCCGTCGAAACCAGAATCGGCGATCTTGTGCCCGTCGAATGAGAGAGTGACGACCGCCATGCCGAGCGGCAGCCATTGGCGTTGCGTGATCAGGTCGATGAGGGCTGTGCCGGACTTCGTCAACACCGCTGTGACAAGGTAGGACCCTTGGATGGATACATCGATGTTCACGTCTACCAAGAGGAAGTCGGCCAGCCCGTCAGGTGGCGTATCCGCGTCGACAATCCGGTCGGAGTACGGTGGCTGGAAGGCCGCGCCGACGGTCGAGAAGTCAGAGGCAAGATAGGCTTGAGTCATGTACATGTCGAAATCGAGCATGGTGGAGTTGCTGAAGAGGTACAGGTCCGCCTCGTAGGGTCCGTCGAGTCCGGAGTTGCGTATGATGGCGCCATCCAACCTGACAGGCACCGTCTGCATCCCGACGCTGAGGTCCACGATCGCATCCGTCGACAGGATGTATGAGCCGGTCCAATCATAGAGGTCCACTGCGATGTCGAAGGTTGCCGCCTTTCCCACGTCCACCTTTATGTCCAATTCCAGGAACTCGTAGAGGCCATCCGGGGGCACCGTGAGGTCGATGCCCTGGTCGCTGTGGGGCGGCGCGAACACGCCAGCCGGCGGGTCGAAATCGGTGTGGCTGTACGTTCCAGTTGTGTAGGAGTCGGTGTCGATGGTGGCGTTCGTGTCCAAGAGATAGAGACGTGCGGTGTAAGGTCCGTCGAGTCCGAAAATGAAGATTTGCGATCCCGGGTACGTTAGGGGGACCACATTATTTCCTAGGTCCATGTAAACGCTGCTGCTCCAGTACATGATGTAGGTCATGAAGCGGTCGTAGAGTTCCCCGCCGACAGTGTAGGTCCCCGCTTGGGTCACGCTCACGTTCACTGCGATGACGAGCTCATCGTAGAGTCCGTTCGGCGGCACATCGGTGTCGATGCCGTAGTCATAGTACGGCGGATTGAATGTAGCGCCTGGGCCATCGAAGTCCGTGTGAAGGTAGGGAGAGGTCATGTAGATGCTGGAGTCCAGGAGATTCATCATGTCGTCATAGAGATAGATGTCGGCTTCATATGGTCCGTCGAAGCCGCCGTAGAAGATGTCCCGCCCGGTTAGTGCGACAGACACGACTTGAGTTCCCGCCGTGAGGAATGTGTAGTTGTATCCAGAGGTGATGTAGAAAAAGCCTGACGAGTCGTAGAGCGCCACGCCGATCTCATACCACGCGTCCACGGTGTTCGCGACCCCCACGTTGATCACGAGCTCGTTGAAGAGACCATTCGGCGGGAAATCGGTGTCCACACCGGAGTCGGAATGCGGCGGATTCAACAGCGCATTCGGCCCGTCGAAGTCCGTGTGAAGGTAGGAAGAGGTCAAGTAGATGCCGGTGTCCAGGAGATTCATCATGTCGTCATAGAGATAGATGTCGGCTTCGTAAGACCCGTCGAAGCCGCTGTAGTAGATGTCCAGCCCGGACAGTGCAACAGACACGATTTGAGTTCCGGCTGCGAGGAATGTGTAGTTGGATGCAGAGGTGATGTAGAAAAAGCCTGACGAGTCGTAGAGAGATACGGAGACTTCGTACCACGCGTCCACGGTGTTCGCGATCCCAACGTTAATCCAGAGTTCGTTGAAGAGGCCATTCGGCGGGAAATCGGTGTCCACACCGGAGTCGGAATGCGGCGGATTCAACAGCGCATTCGGCCCGTCGAAATCCGTGTGCAGGTAAGGGGAAGTGACGTACCTCCCATTGTCGAGGGGGTTCCCCATATCATCGTAGACATAGATGTATGCCACATACTGCCCGTCGAATCCGCTGTTATAGATGGCCAGCCCCGGGAGGAAGACCGACACAACCTGAGCTCCCGCTAGGAGGTAGGTGTAGTTGTCGCTGGATGTAATCATGAACATTTCGGAAGGGTCAAAGAGGCCGACCGCGACGTCGTACCAACCATCGGTATTGACCATGACTCCGATATTAATCCAAAGCTCATCGTAGAGGCCATTTGGCGGGAAGTCCATGTCGACGCCGAAGTCGGAGTGAGGGGGATTCAGCAACGCCCCGGGGGGATCGAAGTCCGTGTGCATGTAGGCGGACGTGACGTAAATGCCCTGGTCGAGGAGATTTCCTATCCAATCGTAAAGATCGATGTGAGCCACATACTGCCCGTCGAAACCGCTCGCGTAGATTAGCTGCCCGCTCAATTGGACGGACACTACCTGCGCTCCGATTGAGAGCGACGAATAGTTGAAGCCCGCGGTGATGAGGGATATATCAGTCGGGTCATAGAGGTACACGATGACCTCGTACGTATCAGCCACGGTGTTCAGGACTCCCACATTTATCCATAGCTCGTCGAAATAGCCGTTGGGCGGAATCGTGAGATCGACCCCGTAGTCGGAGTGGGGCGGGTTCAGCGCCGCCGCCATCATGCAGGTCCGGACGATTGCCGTGCTCAGGACCGATGGATCATTGGCCGAGGTGCCGGTGACCAAGGCATCGTCGCACGTGCCGGACGCAGGAGTGATCACCTGCACGATAATCTGGACGTTCGCTCCGGGACCGACGCTGCCGGTGTCTGGCACGAGATCCCCGTCGGTGTCGACGAGGGGATTCACGCCACCCGAGTCGAGCAGGCTTGTGGTCCAGACTGACATCACCTGCATCTCGAAGACGTCGTTGGCGGTGCCGCGGTTTATCACCGTGATCGTGAAGTTGGTGCTCGATGAAGGAACGGCGGATCCAATCTGGGAAGGCGGGTTCATGTCAAGGTCGGCCGCTCTGGGTGCTCTGCCTATCCTCAGGTCACCGTAGCCGCTCAAGCTGGGAGGCCCCGTCAGGGCGGCTGGCCAGCAATCGTAGCCGCTGCTCGCATCCATCAATCCCGGGGCCGGTTGGCTCGCGCCAAGGAAGCCGATCACTTCAGCAGGGGCGATGTGCAGTAGCACAAGCGGGATCTGGAGTTCGTAAATCCTGTGGTTGGCCATGCCGAGGTCGCTCGGCCCGTACCCGTACGCGCCAGCGAGTCCCGCGTGGTCAGGCAGTCCGGTGTCGAAGGGGCTGTCCTCTATGCTCATATTCATTCCATCGTATACGAGGTGCTCCTGCCCGTTGTTCGCTGCAGGACCCCAGAAGAACTCACTCTCAGCTCCCAGGCTCTCGATTGTGTCGTGGCCCGTGTCGAAAGACACAGCCGCTCCATCGTTCGCATCAGTCGTCAGGTCCCCGACGGCATCGTAGGCGATGTAGAGGTAGTTCGCGTCGTTCTTGACTAGGAGGTATGCCGGGAACACGTTTCCCGGGATGGCCCCCAGGTCAGCTGAAGCGGCGTCGGACCATTCACCCGCAGCCATGGACCCATCGATCGTCGGCGGGGATGTGGTCCAGGCCGAATCTATCCAATCTCCCGTGTGCGCTCCAGTCTTGCCGCTCGAGACGAGCAAGAGGCTGAGCACCATCGCAGACGCGACAACGACAGTCATCAAGCGAGCCCGAATGTGCGAATCCTTCGACATAAATCTGTCATCCCCTATTTTTACACACATCAGAGTCGGTGTCTTTAAAGTATCGACGCAAGATGTCAGAATGGGAAAGAATGGATTCGAGTCCCGCCATTGGAGAATTTGAGTGGGGACGCTGGAACCCTCACCACACGTCGTTCAAGTCATCCTGCTGGACGCAGCTGCTAGCCGTCAGATACCTACGGGACTAGACACCGAGTTCACGCACTCTTCTGGCCGTCGCGTCAATTCTCTTGCAGACAAGTACGTACCAACTCATTCGGTCAGCCTTCAAGTTGGCGTGTGAATTGTCGTCTGGAGCATTGGTACTAACCACCGCTTCGCTCCTCTCTCTGGTCTCATCGGCAATGAGCGCCCGCTTCCCGTCAGGCCCCTTGCCTTTCACGAGAGGCGCCGAGGTTTTAAGAATTTGGTCGATACGCCACCGGTTGATGAGCGCAGGCATCATAGGATTCGAGAAGAGCGTCTCAAAGTAGAAGAACGGGTCGATGCTCAGATAGATCTCGCCCTCGACCGTGCTCCCATTCGGGGCTGATGTACCACCTTCTCGGTAGGCCTGAAGTCCGAAGTCAAGCACCGATACGCGTCCGACATTCACGACCGTGGCGGCAATCTTGTAGCGGCAATCCTTCAGCCACTGAACTCTCGGCGTCTGTTTCTCAACTTGATAGAGACCGCAAGGTGCATAGAATTCAAGTGCGAAGTCGGCGACCTGCCCGCGAGAGAAATTCCCGTAGTTGCCGTCCGCGATGATCCAATCGGATAGACCGATGCGCCACGACTCCATGCAACACGACGTAACGGTTTCTCAAACCTTAGTTCTTACTATCCTCTCAGGAAGCAGATGTCGTTTGAGGAATGTCTACGCACACGCAGCTTCAAGTCAGTACTCACCCTCACAGAGACGTTGAAGGCGGTTCTATGGCGGTGGCGGATGTGACTGTAATCTGACGGGAGAGATATCCGGACTCATTGGCCGGGCTTCCCCGGACGCATCTGTTGCCGAAATGGGGACGCTGGGATTCCTACCGCGTGTGGTGTGGATTTCCTCCGCGGGTGGAGACTTTCAACCTCGAACACTGCCCTCCGCGGCAATCCTGCGCTAATCTTAAGGGGACATAATCCTTTATCTCGCTTGTGATCTCGCCTCCCCCCGAGCTTCCTGGGGTCCTGCAACGACGTCGGTCGGGCGCGGCACTCGCCGCCGAGGTCATGAACACGAAGGACGAAGGTCGACGCGCGAAAGAACGGGAAAACAACGGTGATCGCCGTCGCCGATATTCCGGTCAAGCTCTTGGCAGAAGAAATGGAGAAGCGCCTCCGATGACCCACCGCGGAGGTGCGTCCGGAGCATGACACTGAGGACTTCAGACTTCGCGTCCACTTTCATTCTCGAATGCCCGGGACCGATCGGCTGGACGAATTTCGAGCCCGTGTTCCGAGAGAGGGTGGCGCCCTGGAGCCCGAGGCGCGGGGACAACCTCTCGATGGAGATCCATCGGCAGGGATGGGAGACCGCGGGGGACACCACGTCGATGCTCATCTGGCCCCCCTTTGGCAGATGGGTCGGAACCCACCAGCTCATCTTCCGGCGCTTGCCCTCTCCAGATGGACCGTCCCCCGAGCTCTACTACGCCATCCCAAACGAACCCCGATTCGAGTATCTCGTAGTCCAGTTGTTCAAGTCGACGAAGGGCTATGCCCCATTCCGATTGTCCGAAGCACGAGACCGTGAGTTCGAGGCGGTACAGCAGTGCCGCGAAATCCTGTTCAACCTCGTTCGCTCCTCGATCCAGGAGCTCCGTCCAAACTTCGTCTGGGGTGACGGGGAGTTCACTGCAATCCGGAAGAAGGAGCAGGAGGATTCCCGTTACCAAGTCTGGCCGTACACCTACTATTCCGGTCCCCTTGCAGACGCTCTCGACCGCAGCCGAATCGCCTCCTTGGCGGCCTCCGGTCGATGGTCAGTCTCGGAGTTGGCTGAAGGGGTGCTGATTCAAGGCATGCCTGATTGTCTGGAGTTCGAGTCCCAGTGGTGCCGGGAAGCGACGGGAGTGCTTCGCCCGCGCGAACAGTTAGCCCACTTCGTCACTCGCAAGGTCCCGCCGCCTCCCCTGGACACGCGCGAGCCTCCGCCGAAAGGGGTTGAGGATTGATGGGCAGCGGCCCGGACCTGGCGTTCGTGTTCCTACTACGCTCGGGGCACTCCGCCGACGCCGCGATCGCGGCGGTACGGGCTGCTGTGGAACGATACCGGGGTTTCCATCTTGAGAAGTCTGTCCTCCCGAGCGACGGCCTCGTCCGATTCCTGCGGGACGCCTTTGACTTCTATCTCCAAACGGCCTCCGACTTCGAAATCTTCTCCTTGGAGCCCGAATGGGTCGACCGAATCATGGTCCTCACGACAGACTCAGACAACATGGATGTAGATGGGGAGCCAGACCCAGAGTTTTGGAAGGCATGGCAGGACGCCATCGGGCTGATCGTCGCCGCAGTGAATCCCAGCTGCGGGACGTCATCGGACTCGGACACGGTGCACGAACTCACCGGCAGTGACCTTGTCGCCCTCTTCCCGGAAGGCGAGTACTTCAGTTTCGACTACCTCAGATCTCTCCAGGGCGGCGCCGAAGAATATGTGAAGGCGTGTGCGACCAGGGAACTCCTTCACGGTTATCTTGTAGTGATCTATCTCCGCGACGCAAGCGAGAACATCGAGTTCCGTACCCGCATGCGGCGGTTCGCAGGCATGCCGCCACCACCGCCATAATCGTGCTCTCCGGATAGTCTCATGTAACTCAAGGTCCATGCTATCTGCGGGATGGGCGCCACGACACGAGGAGCACGCAAGGCGGTCGAGGGAGGGCACGACCGAGCCCCACTCCGGCTGAAGACCGGAACCCGCATCTAGCTGAGAGTGTAACCCAGTTCCCGTTGCAGTACTCCATAAGGTAGTGGAGGTTCGGGCATTTCCGCCATCGGTTCGCCCAGATGGCATATCAAGAAATGGGCCGACATGGGGTTGTCTTCGGGCCTCTCGGCCGAAGAAGCATGGGGACGCTGGGATTTGAACCCAGGTCAGCGGGTTTCCACCAGGTGGGGTGCGACCCCACCTGACACGGAATCAGGGTCACAGCTCCAGTCAGTCATCACGGAGTCAGCAAACCCGTTGCCGTTCACGTCCATAACTGGAGCCCGCCAGTCTACCAGGTTAGCCTACGTCCCCACGGCGCAACGCTAGCGCTGTCTCATCTTCTGCTCGCGCTTCCGGCGGCGCATCTTCTTCTTGCGCCACTTCCAGCGCTGCTTCCCGCGCTTCTTCCATGCCCTAGAGCTGCGCTTCATCGTGACCTCGGCTTTGACTCGTATTTATCGTCCTCTTATCTACTTTTGCTCATGGCCTCACGGCTGGAAAACACAGGCGGGATGGAAGGAGCGCCGTCAGTATTTGATCCTAAGCTTCTTGCCGGTCCAGTCGAACCTTGGCGGGACTCTCTGCCTCAGGCCTTTCCATTCGGCGAGGCCGCTGACGAGCATGGGCAGCGCAATCGTCGCGTCGCAATAGCAGGTCGCCGTGGCCGCCTCCTTGACATACTTGCCCCAGCTCTTCGATTCGTCAAAAGTGCAGCCGCTGAGTCCGCCCCACTGAGGGGAGTCCGTCGTGATCGAGATGCCGAGGTTGTGCATCATGTCCTTCTCGGTTTCGTATCCCGCGACGACGGCGGTCTGCTGAATATAATTCTTGGGAACCCCGCCGCCGATGAGCACGACGCCGGTCTCCTCGTTGTTCTCGGTTATCTGGCAAATCTGGTCCACGTCTCTCATCATGTCGACGATGATGCGCCTCTTCCTTCTCCTGTTCGCCATCATCAGCGCGAATCCCATGCTGGAGTCTCCGAAGGCTGGCACGAATATCGGCAAGCCGCACTTGTGCGCGGTGGACAGTATCGAGCCACCGTCGTGTCCGATCTTGCTCGCCTCGCGCCCGACTATGTCGATGAGCTCCCTGGTTGAGTACGGCCTGTCGTCCTCGAGCTGGTCGGCGAGGTGCTTCATCACCCAGTTATCCGCCTCGTAGAAGCCGTCCTCGTCCGCGTATGTGTCGTAGACCCTGTCGATCCTGAGGTCCTGCAGCTCCTCGTCGTCCGCCGAAGGCGTGCCGAGGTAGTGCTTGGACCCGAGCACCTGGTACATGTCGTGCGACAGCGCCGCGCCGGTCGTGACGAGGACATCGATCCCTCTGTGCTCGATGAGGTATGAGATGAGTCGCCCCATCCCCGCGGGGACCATCGCGCCGCTGAGCCCCATGAACACTACAGTCTTCGGCTTCGAGAGCATCTTCTTCCAGATCGCGAGCGCCTCGCCTAGCTTCCTTCCTTGGAACGCGGTCTTCGCCATATCTTCCAGCAGTTCGCCCGCGCTGCGCTTGCGCGCCTCGATCTCGATCCTCGGGTGCTTCAGGTGCTGTCTCTTCCTTGCCGCGTCCATCGGTTTGCCCTCACCGAGGGGGCGAATGCATGGCTAAGGGAAAATCATTGCTATCTCGCGGCGGAGCCGGAATGACCGTCCAGATCGGCGGTCCTCTCCGATGGGCAGAGCAACTGGTATGAGGGGACCATGCTGGTTCTCGTCTACCTGATAATGGCGGTCGCGTTCTTCTTCCATCCCTGGATTGCGGCCTCGACCTGCTGCGCTGGCTTCTCGGCTTTTTCCTTTGAGTCTTTTCTCTTTCTCCCCTTGGCCAGAACAATGAGCAGAAGCGGACCCGCCGGGATTCGAACCCGGGATCGCCGGCTTAGAAAGCCGGTGCCATATCCTGTCTAGGCCACGGGTCCGTCGGGACGATGGGCAAACATCGTTAAAGGGTTGTGGTGGAGCTCCCGCGTGTCAAATCCCATAATCACTTTCTTGGAGAGACCGCAATACCCTCCCCTTGCCTGGGCTGACGCAAGGACAGGCGGAGCCTGTCAGTCGATGGCCGGGGACGCGGGCATCGGTGTGGACAACCGGACCGTTCGGAGTAGAGTGAAAGTAGAGTGAAAGCAGAGCAAAAGCAGAGGAAAAGCAGAGGAAAGGTAGACCATCTCTCCATATGGACATGTGCATTTGTTCGGAGCATCCAAGCGGCCATAA
>Ga0315277_10000493_pt1 | contig 63328 bp, 44 predicted proteins | sample YL17G05_15_MG_FD_203695 | JGI IMG/M metagenome (GOLD analysis project Ga0315277, IMG submission 203695) | Sediment microbial communities from Yellowstone Lake, YNP, Wyoming, USA - YL17G05_15 | ecosystem: Environmental > Aquatic > Freshwater > Lake > Sediment | place: USA: Wyoming | collected...
CATCTTCGCCGCCTGGGTGCGGCGCCGGCGACGATGATGCGCAAGGTCTCGACGATGCGTTCGTTCTACCGCTTTCTGGTGAGGGAGGGAACGCTGCCGGCCGACCCCACGGCGGGTTCGCCAGCGCCGCGGTTGCTGCGCCAACTTCCCGATGTACTCTCCATCGAGGAGATTCAGCGGCTGCTGGCGCAGCCGGATGGGTCTACCTCCAGGGGCCTGCGCGACCGAGCCATGCTCGAGCTGCTCTACGCGAGCGGGCTGCGAGTGTCTGAGTTGGTGAACCTGACGCGGGGTGATGTGAACCTGGAGCTTGGCCTGGTGCGATGTGTCGGGAAGGGGTCCAAGGAGCGGATCGTGCCGGTGGGACGGCCGGCGGTGGAGGCGGTGCGGCAGTGCCTCGGCTCTCGCGCGGATGCCTTTCCCGCGCTCTTCCTGGGCAACCGAGGCCGGGCCCTCAGCCGGGTATCGTGCTGGCGGATCATCGCTCGCTATGCCCGCCAGGCGGGCATCCGCACCCGCATCTCGCCTCACACGCTCCGCCATTCCTTTGCCACCCACATGCTGGACGGCGGCGCCGACCTGCGGGCCATCCAGGAGCTGCTGGGGCACGCCAGCGTGACCACCACCCAGATCTACACGCACGTGTCCGCGGACCGGCTGCGAGAGGCCTACGCAGCCTATCATCCCAGGGCGTGAAGGGGCCGTGTCGCGTGTCTGCGGGGAGCGAAAAAAGCGGCGGGGGCCCTTGACAGCAGTATGGGGTGTGCATATACTATAAGTTCTGGGTTGCCGCGTGTAGGGAGTAGCCATTACCTTCCGGAGGCAGCGGAGCTGCTTTCCGCCCTAGGGGCAGACTGGAAGTCTGCCTACGACCGGGGACAGGTGAAGAGGCCGTTTATCCACCCGCGTGATCCTCTCTTTTGAGTAAACGCCAGACACGAGCCGATCTTGGCCCGCGGTCGCGCGTGTTGCTGGCCGGGGTGGTAATTCGCGTCTGCGGCTGCTAGCGCGGCGGAAAAGGGGAGAAGCACAGCATGGAAGTGATCCGCGTCAAGGGCCGGTTGCCGAGCCAGCGCAGCGCAGCCGCAGAGATCCCGAACCTGATCGAGATCCAGCTCGACTCCTATCGCTGGTTCCAAACGGACGGTCTGCGAGACCTGTTCAAGAGCTTCTCGCCCATCGAAGACTTCACCGGAAACCTGGTCCTCTCTTTCTGCGACCCCAAGGACGATGAGCCGAAATACACCCTGGGGGAGCCCAAGTACGACCTCTATGAGTGCCGCGACCGGGATGCCACGTTCGAGGTGCCCCTGAAAGCGCGCGTCTGGCTCACCAACAGGCGCACCGGGGAGATCAAGGAGTCCGAGGTCTACCTGGGCGAGCTTCCCATCATGACCGACACGGGCACCTTCATCGTCAACGGCCCGGCCCGGTGTGTGGTCAGCCAGCTTGCGCGCTCTCCCGGCGTCTACTTCCGGGACAGCATTGACTTCAGCGGCCGCATCCTTTACAGCGCGCAGGTGATCCCCAGCGAGGGAGCGTGGCTGGACATTGAGTCGGACGCCAACGACCTGGTGTCGGTGAAGATCGGCCAGGCGCACAAGTTCCCGGTCACCACGCTGCTGCGGGCGCTCAACTCGATCAACCTGGCGCCGGGCAGCGAGAAGATCAAGTCCGCGACCGACGTGGAGCTGATGCGGCTCTTCGGCGCACCGGAGCAGCCAAAGAAGCTCCTCCTGGACGAACTGGTGGGGCGGCGAGTGTGGGAGCGGGTGGTGGACAAGAACACCGGCGAGGTGATCGCCGCCGCCGGCCAGCAGCTCGACAGCGAGACCGCGGCGCGCGTCATCGAACTCAAGCCCAAGGGCCTGACGCTCGCTGTCTTGCCTCCTCTCATCGACCACACCATGGAGCGGGATCCCACGCACAATGAGGAGGAAGCGCTGCTCGACATCTACCGGCGGGAGCGGCCGGGCGACCCCGTTACCGCCGAGATCGCCCGCCACCGGCTGGCGAGCATCTTCGCCGACAGCCGCCGCTACGACCTGGCGCGCGTGGGCCGCTACAAGCTGAACAAGAAGCTGAGCGTCAACCTGCCGGAAAGCGTGCGGGTGCTGACCAAAGAAGATCTCATCGCCATTCTGCGCTACCTGATTCGGCTGGGAGAGGGAGATGAGGCGGCGAGCGTGGACGAGATTGACCACCTCATGAACAAGCGGGTGAGGTGTGTGGGCGAGCTGCTGCAGAACCAGTTCCGGGTGGGTTTCCTGCGGATGGAGCGCATCTGCAAGGAGCGCATGACCAGCCTGGACCCCGAACAGGTGACGCCGCAGGCGATCATCAGCACCAAGCCCATCTCCGCGGCGATCAAGAGCTTCTTCGGGTCCAGCCAGCTCAGCCAGTTCATGGACGAGACGAACCCGCTGGCCGAGCTCACCCACAAGCGCCGCTTGAGCGCCCTCGGGCCCGGCGGGCTCAGCCGCCAGAGCGCGAAGCTGGAGGTGCGCGACGTCCACCACTCGCACTACGGCCGCATCTGTCCCATCGAGACCCCGGAAGGCCCCAACATCGGCCTGATAGGGTCGCTGGCGATCTATGCTCGATTGGACCAGTACGGGTTCATCGAGACACCCTACCGGGTGGTGAAGCGTGGCGTGGTCACCGATGAGATCAGGTACCTGACCGCCGACGAGGAGGAGGGATACCGCATCGCGCCCGCCTCCGTGCCCACCGACGAAAAGGGACGGATCGCCGCCGAGGCAGTGAGCGTCCGCTACCGGGATTCGTACCCCCAGGTCGCCGCCAACGAGGTTGACTTCGTGGACCTCTCCCCGAAGCAGATCGTATCGGTGGCCACTTGCCTGATCCCATTCCTGGAGAATGATGACGCCAACCGCGCCCTGATGGGCTCCAACATGCAGCGCCAGGCGGTGCCGCTGTTGAAGGCGGAGGCGCCGCTGGTGAGGACCGGGGTGGAGGAGCGGGCGGCGAGAGACTCCGGCGCGGTGGTGCTGGCGCGCGCCGACGGGCTGGTGACCTCGGTGACCGGCGACCGGATCCTGGTGACCCGCGCCGATGGCGCCGTGGACGTCTACCTCTTGCAGAAGTTCGTGCGCTCGAACCAGGCGACGTGCATCAACCAGCGCCCGGTCGCGCAAAAGGGCGACTTCGTCACCGCCGGGCAGGTGCTGGCGGACAGCCCCTCCACAGACCGCGGCCACCTGGCCCTGGGGCGCAACCTGCTGGTGGCGTTCATGCCCTGGGAGGGCTACAACTACGAGGACGCCATCGTGCTCAGCGACCGGCTGGTGCGGGATGACGTGCTCACCTCCATTCACATCGAAAAGTACGAGATCGAGGCGCGCGACACCAAGGTCGGTCCTGAAGAGATCACCCGGGACATACCCAATGTAGGCGAGGAGGCACTGCGGGACCTGGACGAGGATGGCATCGTGCGCCTGGGCGCACTGGTGCGAGCGGAGGACATTCTGGTTGGCAAGGTGGCGCCCAAGGGCCAGGAAGAGCTGACCTCGGAGGAGAAGCTGGTGCGCGCCATCTTCGGGGAGAAGGCGGCGGAGATGCGGGACACCTCCCTGCGCGTCCCTCACGGCGAGAAGGGCAAGGTGGTGGCGGTGAAGCGCTTCTCCCGCTTGAGACTCCGCTGCCAGAAATGCGACACCGAGTACCAGGTCGGAAAGAACCAGCACCGGCACTACTGCGACCGCTGCGGCGGGGAGCTGAAGCGCGAGCCGGGCGACGAGCTGCTGCCGGGAGTCAACCAACTCGTGCGCGCTTACGTCGCCCAGCGCCGCAAGATCATGGAGGGGGACAAGCTCGCCGGCCGCCATGGCAACAAGGGAGTGGTCGCCAAGATCCTCCCCGAGGCGGACATGCCCTTCCTGCCGGACGGCACTCCGGTGGACGTGGTGCTCAACCCTCTGGGCGTCCCCTCCCGCATGAACATCGGGCAGATCCTGGAAACCCACCTGGGGCTGGTCTCCAGCGAACTCGGCATCGCCTTCGAGAACCCCATCTTCGAGGGCGCCACCGACCAGGAGATCCTGGGCTACTTCCAGGCGGCGGCGGAACGGTTTCGCAAAGGCGCTCTCCGCAAGTATGCGGTGGAGGAGATGGGCCTGCCTCCTGAGTGCCTGCCCCCCGGGCTCATGAATGGGCTCGGTCAGACCAGAGGCGCAGGGGCACGGGAGATTGTGTCCCTGGAAGAGTGCCGCCAGTCGCTGGAGCGCTACCTCGCCCAGGCAGAGCCAGAGGTCCTGGAGCGGGCGGCCCAGTGGGTCGGGGTGCAGGTAGGGGCGCATGGCGATGCGTCCGGAGAGGTGGGCCCGCCTAGGGCGAGTGAAGTGGCGGATCGGATCGTCGAGGGGGTGAACGCCCGCGCCGGCTTCGACCCGGAGACTGGGAAGTGCTGGCTCTACGACGGCCGGTCCGGAGAGCCGTTCAACCAGCCGATCACCATCGGCTACATCTACACCATGAAGCTGATCCATCTGGTCGACGACAAGATCCACGCCCGCTCCACGGGGCCCTACTCCCTGGTCACCCAGCAGCCGTTGGGGGGGAAGGCTCAGTTCGGCGGGCAGCGGTTCGGGGAGATGGAGGTATGGGCGCTGGAGGCCTATGGCGCCGCCCACACCCTCCAGGAGATCCTCACCATCAAGTCCGACGATGTGCTGGGGCGGGTGAAGACCTATGAATCCATCGTGAAGGGGGAGCCGATCATGGAGCCGGGCATCCCGGAGTCCTTCAAGATTCTGATCAAGGAACTCCAGAGCCTCGGCCTCCAGCTCACCGTCGAATCCAAGGAAGCGGAACCCGTCAGCCTCGATGCCTCCGAAGGCGAAGAGGCGGCGAGATGAGCGAGCGGTGGTAGGGCCGAGAGGGGATCAGAGAAACGGAAAGGCATGGGCACGTCATGGTAGAGACCACACGGTTTGATCAGTTGCGGCTTGGGCTGGCGTCGTCGGAGGAGATCCGGCGCTGGTCGAAGGGGGAAGTGAGGAAGCCGGAAACGATCAACTACCGCACCTTCAAGCCGGAGCCGGACGGGCTGTTCTGCGAGCGGATATTCGGGCCGACTCGGGACTGGGAGTGCCACTGCGGGAAGTACCGGAAGATCAAGTTCCGGGGAATCACCTGCGACCGGTGTGGGGTGGAGGTAACGAGGGCGAAGGTGAGGCGGGAGCGGATGGGGCACATCGAGCTGGCCGCCCCGGTGAGCCACATCTGGTATCTGAAAGGCGTGCCCAGCCCGATGAGCCTGCTGCTGAACATCTCCCCCCGCCCGCTGGAGAAGGTGATCTACTTCGCCTCCTACATCGTCACCGGGGTGGACCATGAGCTCCTGTCGGCGAGCGTGGAGAAGATCAAGACGGTAGTCGAGACGCAGGTGCGGAGGGTAGAGGAAGGCCTGCAGCGGCAGATTGATGAGCTGAGGAAGGGCGCCGGGGAGGGGGAACGGCGGGGTGCCTCGGCTTCGCCTCAACATGACGGCGAGGAGGGGGAGGGGCTGAGTGCGGGGGAGATAGCGGAGGCGGTGGAGGCGAGGATACGGGAGGAGGAGCGGCTGGCGGAGGAACGGAAGGCGCAGTTGGAGCTGGGCCTGAAGCTGCTGCTGGGGGCGAAGCTGGACGGGGATCCCGGGCTGGGCAGGCAGCAGTTGATCACCGAGTCGGAGTATCGGGCGATCAACCGGGTGGTGGAGGCGCTGATCGCGGACCCGACCGGCGGGCGGGACTATGAGGGGCTGTTCCGGGCGGACCTGGGGGCTTCCGCGGTGCGGGACCTGCTGAAGGAGGTTGACCTGGAGGAGATGTGCCGGGAGCTTCGGCAGGAGATCAGCCAGACCACGGGACCGAAGCGGGTGCGGGCGATCAAGCGGCTGGAGGTGGCGGAGGCGTTTCGCAAGTCCAGGAATCGGCCGGAATGGATCATCATGGATGTGATCCCGGTGATCCCGCCGGAGCTGCGGCCGATGGTGCAGTTGGACGGGGGGCGGTTCGCCACCAGCGACTTGAACGACCTCTACCGGCGGATCATCAACCGGAACAACCGGCTGAAGAAGATCAAAGCGCTGCACGCGCCGGAGTCCATCATTAACCACGAGAAACGGCTGCTCCAGGAGGCGGTGGACGCGCTGATTGACAACGGCCGCCGCAGCCGGCCGGTGACCGGGTCGAACAACCGGCCGCTGAAGTCGCTGTCGGACATGCTCAAGGGCAAGGAAGGGCGGTTCCGCAAGAACCTGCTGGGGAAGCGGGTGGACTACTCCGGGCGGTCGGTGATCGTAGTGAACCCGCACCTGAGGCTGCACCAGTGCGGGATCCCGAAGGAGATGGCGCTGGAGCTGTTCAAGCCGTTCGTGATGCGCCGGCTGGTGGAGCGGCAGTTCACCACCAATGTGAAGACCGCGAAGAAGATGGTGGACCGGATGCGGCCGGAGGTGTGGGATGCGCTGGAGGAGGTGATCCGGGACCATCCGGTGCTGCTGAACCGGGCGCCGACGCTGCACCGGTTGGGGATCCAGGCGTTCGAGCCGGTGCTGGTGGACGGGAAGGCGATCCAGATTCACCCGCTGGTGTGCTTTGCGTTCGGGGCGGATTTCGACGGCGACCAGATGGCCGTGCACGTGCCTCTTTCCACCGCCGCGCAGGCAGAGGCGCGGATTCTCATGCTGTCCACGGAGAATCTGTTCTCGCCGGCGGACGGCAAGCCCGTGGTGACGCCGACCCGGGACATCATCCTGGGGTGCTACTACATCACGCAGAAGCGAGTGGGTGCGCAGGGCAGCGGGAAGGCGTTCGGCAGCGCGATGGAGGCGCGGCTCGCCTATCAGATGGGGAAGGTGGACCTGCACGCAGACATCAGGGTGCGGGTGGAGGGGGCGCTGCTGGAGACCACGGTAGGGCGGCTGATCTTCAACGAGCTGCTGCCGCCGAAGCTGCGCTACCTCGACCGAGTAGTGGACGACAAGGAGCTGGGGCGGCTGATCCGGGAGTGCTATCGGCACTATGGGGGGGCGAGAACGGTGCAGTTGGTGGACGAGCTGAAGGAGCTGGGGTTCCGGTTCGCCACCACTGCCGGGATCACTATCTCCATGGCCGATCTGGTGGTGCCGCGGGCGCGGCGGGAGGACATCATCTCCCGCACGGAGGCGGCGGTGCGGAAGGTGAACGACAATTTCGCGAGGGGGTTGATCAGCGGAGGCGAGCGGTCGGACTGGGTGTGCCGGTTGTGGAATCAGGCGGCAGACGAGGTCTCACAGGCGATCCTGGGCAACATTGACCCGTTCAACCCGATCTTCATGATGGCGAACTCCGGGGCGAGAGGGACGCCGCGGCAGATCACGCAGATCGCGGGGATGAGAGGCCTGATGTCCGACCCGTTCGGGAGGTTTGTGGAGGACCTGCCGATCAAGTCGAACTTCCACGAGGGGCTGAATGTGCTGGAGTATTTCGTGTCCACGCACGGAGCGCGCAAGGGGCTGGCGGATACCGCGCTGCGGACCGCGGACGCGGGGTACCTCACCCGGCGGCTGGTGGATGTGTCGCAGGACGTGATCGTGCGGGAGCTGGATTGCCACACCAGCAATGGCATCTGGGTGAGCGCTATCCGGGAGGGGACGGAGGAGATCGAGTCTCTGGACCGCCGCGTGGACGGGAGAGTAGTGCCACAGGAAGTGGTGGACCCGCGCACGGATCGGGTGATCGCGCGTGTGGGTCAGGAGATCGGCGAGCTGACCGATCAGCCATGCCCGCAGTGCGATGGCGAACTGAGCAGCTTCTACGCCTGCCGCGAGTGCGAGGAGATGCTGACCGAGGACGAGGTGATCGACGCGTACTTCGCGGAGCAGCTCGCCGATGACCAGGCGGAGACTCCGCTGGTTCCCGCGAGCCTGGCCGCCGGCGAGGCCGCAGTGGATGATGAAGGGGCAGATGAGGTCGCCGAATCCGAGGGGGAAGACGAAGAGACGGCCTCTGACGACGATCCGGCCGAGGAGAGCGAGGAGGCGGAGGCCGAGAGCAACGAGGATGCTCCCGAGTATCACGGGCCGGTATGGACCTCCATCCCCAGCACACTGCTGCTGGAGGAGGTGGCCTGCCCCAGATGCCAGGGCAGCCTTGAGCTGGTGAAGGTGTGCGACTCCTGTGAAGAGCGGTTTGCGGCGGGGGAGGTGGAGTCTGTGCTTGCGGGCATCCGGCGGGTGGTGGAGGAATGCGAGACCTTCCAGCGCCAGGTGAGGCAGCTCAAGGAGGGAGATCCCGCTCCCGCGACCATGGCCGATCCCTTCACCGGGAAGGTGCTGGTGGAGGAAGGCAAGAAGGTGAGCGGGCAGGGTTTGACCCGGCTGCGGCGTCTCGCCGGGGAGCTGCGGGAGAAAGAGGGTCTGGCGCGGGGCGAGGTGATGGTTCGCTCTTCGCTGACCTGCGAGCTCTCCCTGGGCATTTGCGCGCGCTGCTACGGGCGGGACCTCGCCACCCACCGTCTGGTGGAAGTGGGCGAAGCGGTGGGCATCATCGCCGCCGAGTCCATTGGGGAGCCGGGCACCCAGCTCACCATGCGCACCTTCCACACCGGCGGAGTCGCGGGCCAGTACCTCACCGGCGTCGCCCAGGTGAAAGAGAAGAGGAAGGATACCCTGAAGCAGTTCTGGGGGGACGTCCGGTCGGGGCTAGTGCAGCTCGACCCGCGGGAGGAGACGGCAGCGAAGAAGCCGAGCAAGACGAGCAAGGCCAAGACGAGCAAGGCTGGGCGCTCCAGTGCGAGCAGGACCACCTCCGGCCGGCGCGTCAGCCTCGACCCCGAACAGCGGCGGGTGGTGCAGCAACTGGTGCGGGTGATGGAGGAACAGGTGAAGGGCCTGCTGCGGGTGGTGGAGCTGTTCGAGGCGCGCCGCCCCAAGGGCCAGGCGATCGTGTCCGAGGTTGATGGCGAAGTCGCTCGCATCGAGACCCCAGGGGTGAAGTGGGTGATCATCCACTCCGATCAGTTGGTGGATCCCGAGCAGCCGGAGAAGTTGTTCGGGGAAGTGCTGGCGGAGGAGGTGAGAAAGCGGGATGGCGAGTTGATTGTGGCCGGGGGCGAGGAACTGACCCCGGCGCTGCTCGCCAAGCTGATCCAGCACAAGGTGAAGGCGGTGAAGATCGAGCGGCGGCACCTGGTGCCCTACCGCGGCGTGCTGCCAGTGCGGGAGGGCGACGGCGTGCGCGCCGGCGACGCCATCACCGAAGGGCCGCTGGACCCCCAGAAGGTGCTCCAGATGCAGGGGGTGCGAGCGGTGCAGGAATACCTGGTGCGGGAGATCCAGAAGGTCTACCGGTCGCAAGGGGTGGACATCAATGATAAGCACATCGAGGTGATCGTCCGGCAGATGCTGAAGAAGCGCCGGGTGGTCGAGCCCGGCGATACCGAGCTGCTACCGGGCAAGATCTACGACCGCTTCCACTTCGACCAAGTGAATAGCGAGATCGCCTCTCGGGGCGGCCGGGAGGCCACCGCCGAGTGGGTGCTGCTGGGTATCACCGAGGCCTCGTTGGCTACCGATAGCTGGCTCTCGGCGGCCTCTTTCCAGAAGACCACGCGGGTGCTCACGGAGGCCGCCATTCAGGGCCGGGTGGACAACCTGATCGGCCTGAAGGAGAACGTGATCATCGGGCGGCTGATTCCGGCGGGCACGGGCATGCCCGCCTACCGCCACCTCCGCGTGCAGGGACCTCCGGGTGAGGCGGCTCTGTACGCAGCCGCCCGCGCCTCGGAGGCCGAGCGCCTGCGGACCGCGTTCGCAGACTCCGACTTCGGCACCGGCCCCGAGGAGGCGCTGATCCGGGATCTGGCCGATGTGGGCATGCCCAAGCCGGAAGGGGACGAGGGCGAAAAGGCGAAGCAGGACGCCGCCATCTGAACAGGTGAGGAAGCCAACTTGATCACAGGGGCCGCGCGTTGCGCGGCCCCTGCGGCTTTAGACCTGGGGCGATGCGACTCTTCGGGACTGGAAAGCGGTGCGCACGGCCTGCAGGGCCGCTCGTGCCGCGGCGACGTGATCGTCGGTGACAGGCCCCGGCCCGTACCGTGCGGTGACGAAGACCTCTGTGATGGCGGCGGCGGGAGACAGTGCGGCCGGGGGGAGGGGCGAGGGGCCGGAGGCGGCGGGGACGGCCTTCAGTGCGGCCAGGTACTCCAGAGGCGTCTGAGAAGGGCGTCTGGGCAGGCCCCGCCTGCGCAGGAGAGAAAGGAACTGCCAGTAGCAGCGCCCCACGGCGGTGCGGGCATCCCGGGCGGCGACAGGGGCCTGGCCCGCGGTGATCCGGCGGCTCCTCAGTACCCGGTAAACGAGCAGCGCCGCGGCGACGACCATCAGCAGGAGAGCTGCGGCCTCCCAAGGATGATCCTGCCAGAAGAAGCGAATCTGCAGCCAGGTCATCTTCCAACCGCTCGCCCGTCTCCCCGGCGCTTCCACTCCCGGGGTTGGGTCCAGGGTGATCCAGCCGCCGGAGGAGGGGACATAGGCTTCCACCCAGGCGTGCCGGTCGGACTCGCGCAGCAGATAGGCTCCGCTCTCCTTGTCATACCGCCCCTCCAGGAAGCCGGTGGCAAGGCGAGTAGGGATGCCCTCGGCGCGTGCCATGATCCCCAGCGCGGTGGCGAAGAGATCACAGCGCCCGCGCTTCAGGCGGAAGAGGAAGTAGTCGGCCGCGTCCTCTCCCTGCGGCACCGCGGGCGCCTCCAGGCTGTAGACATAGTTTGCCTGCAGATACCGCACCAGCGCCTCCAGCTTCGCCTCAGGTGTGGGCTTGCCACCCGCCACCTGGTGGGCCAGCTCCTCCACCCGGTTGGCGCTGAGAGGGACTTTGAGGTACATCTTCGGCATGTCCTCGGCGGGGCGCAGACCCGTGTCCTCCTGAGCAGTCCCCTCCGGCCCTTCGGCAAGCTCAGGGTCGCCCCCGGGGAGAGGGGGGCCACCCCGAGCGAAGTCGAGGGGCGGCTGCAGCGGCACGGAGGTGACCTCGTAGACGTCCCCTCTGCTCAGGAAAGCACCGGGGAGTTCGAGGGCGCCAAGGGGATCAACCTGCAGGGGCCACCGCAGACGCTCCGGCAGGGGGAGGACGGCGTGCTGGATCTGTCCGGGGCTGTGGATCAGGAAGGGCTGGTCTGCTTCCACTCTGACCTCGTGGCTGGAGGGCTGGGCATCGGGAGGAGCGGGGAAGCGCGCGGAGAGATCTACGGTCACGTGCGCCCGCAAGGGCGCCCGAACGGAGGTCCTCGGCGCGAAGCGCCGAGTAAGGTCCTCCGTCGGGATGGGCTGAGGACCCTGCCAGCGCTGCCAGGCGGCGCCTGTATACTGGTCGTACACGGAGCCCCGCCAGTACTGCGCGGGCTCACCGAACACGGCGAGAACAGGGGCCTCGCTGAGCACGCTGGGCCCCAGGCCCACGGGGAACCGCTTCATCTCGCCGGGGGTCGCCACCGAGAACGGGAAACGCTCCCTGCCTTCGGGAGTCATCGCCATCAGCAGCGGCCAGCGGTAGAGGTCGCTGAATGCGACCATGGGGAGAGAGAGGGCGTACCCGAACACCAGACAGATGAGGAAGGCAGTCCCCACGGTGAGCAGGTGCTTGCTCCGCCAGGTGCGAGGGGAGGGGGTCGGGAAGTGGTCCGTCTCGCGAGCGCCGGGCCTTGCCCGGCCCAGGGGACCACTTGTCTCCTCAGGGGCGAGCACTCCCCAGGCAAGGATCACCAGCGCCAGCCCCACGAATACGCAGAACAGGCCGCCTACAACGGGGCCATCCAGTCGTCCGCTGGCCAGCCCGAAGACGGTCAGGGAGGGAACGAGCGCAAAGCCGATGACGCTGGGACGAACCACCACGAAGCTGAGCGCCAGCACCAGGGCGCACATGCGCTGCGCCATGGCGAGAGCCGAGTCCGCCCCAAAGATGACACCTACGGCGTTCTCTCCACTGGCCGCCTGTATCGCCATCAGCCACCACAGCCAGGCGGCGAAGGCGCCCAACACCAGACCGATGGGTACCGAGATGAGCAACCGGTATCGGGATAGACCGGCGCTCGCCACCACGCCCATGATCACCAGCAGCGCGCCCACGCCCGCGGAGCCTGGACTCTGGCTGGCCATTCCCCATGTCAGCAGCGGAAGCGCAAGCGCCACCGCCCCGGAGCCGTACAGGATGAGGTCGTCTTGCCAGCCGCCGAGAGCGGACCAGACGGCGGCTGCATCGGGCGGGGGGCCTTGGCCCCTTCTGTCCCGGGCTCTATGTGTTGGTTGAGAGAACACTCTCCAGCGCCTCTCCAAGATCGTGGTCTCGGCGGAGCGCCATCACGCCGCCGCCGGCCGGCGCCAGCCGTGCCTCGAGTTCGTCCACCCTCAGGCCGGGGGCCGAGCGATCGAAGGAGCTGGCGTCCAGCGCTAGCAGCATGAGGGAGCTGGTGGTGGCCGCATGTCTGAGGGCCTCCGCTACCCTCTCGAGGTCCGGATCCGGGGCGGCGGTGATCACCCAGACGGTGGCTCCCGGAGGAAGCAGCGGAACCGCCCAGTCCCCAACCGAGGAGATGGACTGCGTGCCATCGGCCTTCACCCGGGCCAGCGCCTCCAACACTTCGTGCTCCCGGTCGGCGCGGTCCACCTCGAGCCACTGGGGCCCGGAGGCGGAGTCATGCGCCAGGAAGAAGACACCCTCCGCATCCAGGGTCCACCGGGCCAGGGAGGCCGCGGCCTGGACCGCTACCTCGAGGGTAGTGCGGATGCCGGAGCCAAACTCCGTGCCCGCTCTGGTGTCCAGCACCACCGCCACACTGTCGGAGACCCCCTGGTCGAACTCGATCACGGTCAGCTTGGCATGGTGGGCGGTGGTGGGCCAGTGGATGCGCCTGAGCTCGTCGCCCGGCTGATAGTCACGGACCCCATAGAAGTCCAGGCCTGACTCGGCTCCCCGCGCCCGCTCCCCGGTGGTGATGGCGTGGGCCTCGCTGCCAATCCTGGCGGCGGAGCCGCGAAGGGAGATGGGCCTGGGGTAGATCACTGCCTCTCCGCCTGAGGCGGACTCCAGCGCGATCCGTCGGGAGAACAACCCGAACGGGTCGGAGACCACAATCTGCAGCGGTCCGATGGTATGAACGCCGCGCTTGCGGCCTCGCAGCCGGTAGGAGAGCCGCGCCGTCTCGCCCGGCCAGAGAGTGGGGAGCACGAACCCCAGTTCGGTGTCGCTGACCAGCCAGGAGGACACCGTCTCGGAGAGCTTGAGCAGGAACAGGGGCACGCGACCGCGGTTGGTGACTTCTAGCAGCACGTGGAACGGCTCGCCCTCGAACACCCGGTCGGACACCTGACGGCGCACCTCCAGAGCCTGCCCGGAGAGGCGAGCAGCGATGTAGCTGATCATCATCAGCGCCCCCAGGGTGCCGCACATGAAGTAGGCGGAGGCGCTCCCATAGGTGAGGCCAACCATTCCCATGCCCGCGCTGGCGACCAGGACTGCCAGCAGTTGGAAGCTCATACTGGTGGTTCCTGGGTAAGCAGTCTTGGGGGGACTCGGTCCATGCGGACTAGGTCCTCGAGACTCTCGCGCTCCACGATCAGGTCCGCTCTCCCATCTGACACCAGGACCATGGCTGGGCGGGGCAGCCGGTTGTAGTTGCTGGCCATGGAGTAGTTATAGGCGCCGGTGGTCTGCACCGCAAGGATGTCGCTCGCAGCGATCTCAGGCGCCTCCAGGTCGGTGATCAGAGTATCTGTCTCACAGTGCTTGCCTGACACGGTTACCTTCGTCGTCCGCGCCTGGCGTGCCTTGTTTGCCACAATGGCGTCGTAGCGAGCGTCATACAGGGCTGGTCGGGGGTTGTCTGACATGCCGCCGTCAACGACCACGTAGGTTCGGATCCCCGGAATGGTCTTGACCACGCCCACGGTGTAGAGAGTGGTCCCGGCCTCGCCGACAAGGCTGCGTCCCGGCTCCTGCATCAGCCGAGGAAGCGGCAGCGCGTGCTTCTCGCAGGCGGCGCGCACGGCGGCCGTGACCACCTCCGCATATTCGTCGAGACTCGGGGGCTGGTCGCCAGGCCGGTATCGGACTCCGAGACCGCCTCCCAGGTCCAGCTCCTCAATCACATAACCCAAGCCGTCGCGCAGTTCGGCGGCGAGCTCGAGCATCAGGCTGGCCGCCTGGGCAAAGGGAGCCGTCTCCAGAATCTGGCTCCCGATGTGGCAGTTGATGCCTCGCACCCTCAGGTTCGGCGCGGCGAGCGCCCTCGCCACCGCCTCCCGCGCCGCGCCGCCAACGATGGGGAAGCCGAACTTGGTGTCCACCCGTCCGGTCTGGATGTGGGTATGGGTGTCTGCGCTTACGCCGGGTGCAACACGTACGAGCACGTCAACGGTCGCCGTGTGGGCGGCAGCGACTGCCTGCAGCGCGGCGATCTCCTCCAGGCTGTCAATGCCGATCCGACCTACGTCATGGGCGACGGCCATCTCCAGTTCCTGCGACGACTTGTTGTTGCCGTGGAAGGCGATGTCGGCGGGCGGGAATCCCGCTCGCAGGCCGGTATGGAGTTCGCCGCCCGAGGAGACATCCAGTGCCAGGCCCTCCTGTTGGGCAATCCTGAAGACTGCCATGGTGGTAAGGACCTTCCCGGAGAAGGAGACGTGGACGTCCGGGTAGCGGGATGCGAAGGCTTTCCGGTATCGGCGGCAGTTCTCCCGGAGATGGGCTTCGTCGAGCACGTAAAGCGGAGTGCCGAACTGCCGCGCCAACTCCACCATGTCGCAGCCGCCGATTTCCAAGACGCCGTTACTGTTGATCCGTTGTGTTCCCAGCAGCATCTCTCCCGCCTCGTTCTCCCCGCCAGGGGTGATAGCGAAGACGCCAGACTTGCATTTTGCAGTCTGGCGTCGTGGTCACTCTCCTCTGACTCTATCGTCTATGCAGACGCGAGCCCACGAACGCCAGAGAGGCGCTTGGGCTTGGTCATCACGTACATGCCGACGACAGTGTTCATGTCCGCCGATAGGCTTCAGTGCTGGGAGACAGAATACCGGAAAAGTGGGCACGGGTCAACCGTGACAGGCAACAGGTAGGCCGTATCGCCGGAGGGACACGGCCCGGCGACATTAGCTGTAACTTCCTGGACCTGCGATCAGTCTAATCCTATGGACGACGATGGCTAGTCCCGGGATGGGCACGGAGGCAGTCCGGTTGGGCGAGGCGAGGCCGGCACAACTGGCGGGCGACGGCGACGCGGCCCTGGCCATACGTGCCCGCGCCGGCGACGGCGAGGCCTTCGAGCAGCTTTATCTGAGGCATAGGGACCAGGTGTACACGCTCTGCCTAAACCTGTGCGCGGACCGAGAGCAGGCTCAGGACCTGCTCCAGGAGACCTTCGTGCGCGCCTATCGCGGGCTGCGGACGTTTCGAGGAGGGGCGCAGTTCGCCACCTGGCTCTACCGGGTCGCCGTGAACGTATCTCGGGACGCGGCGCGCAAGCAGCGGGTGCGGGAGCGACCTTTGCCGGTGGCTGCCCCGGAGGCAGGTGGTGGAGACATGGTGCATCAAGTCCGGGATGCCCTCTCCCGGCTGCGAGCCGATCACCGCACGGTGTTGGCGCTGCGATACACCAGGTCGCTGTCCTATCAGGAGATCGCTGACCTGCTGGGTTGGTCGCTCCCCAAGGTGAAGGTGACCATTCACCGGGCGAAGCAAGCGTTCAAGGCGGCGTACCTGGGAGTAGGGGAGGAAGCCGGATGAAGTGCGGCGCGGTTAGGAGACGGCTGAGCGAGTATCTGGACAGCGAACTGCCGGAGCGGGAGAGCGCCCGGGTTGCTGGTCACCTGGCGGGATGCCCGTCGTGCCGCCGGGAGGCGGAGGGGCTGCGGCAGTCTGAGCGCGCCCTGAGCAGCTTGTCGGCAGAGGTCGCCGCTCCTGAGCTGACGGCCGATCTGCGGGCGCGTCTTGGGGCTGCGCCAGGCCGCGGCCGGCGGTGGGTGTGGGCCTGCGGGGTTGCCGCGGCAATTGGAGCAGTTGCGTTGTGGTGGGCGCTGGCGCACCCACGTGACGTTGGGACAGGCGCCGGCCATTCCCGTGGAGTGGTTGCTGTGAAGCCGCGCCAGGGAGTGGAAGGCAGCACGGGCGCACTGCTCCGAGGCGGGCGAGCGCGCGGCCCTGCCACAGGCGAGGATGCGAACGCCCGCCCTACAGCAACCGCCGCGAACCGCCTGCAACCTCCAGCCGCGCCACGAGGCGCTTCTGAAGCGAAGCGCCCGAATGGGACGACCCAGCCAACAGTGCTGGTGCGGACTCCTCCAGCCGACACGTCTCCTGAGACAGAAACGGTGGAAGCCGTGTCGCCTGAGGTGAAGACACCCGCGGTTCGCACGGCTGACGTCCCTATGGGCATCATCCTGATTCTGGGCGAGCCGCAGCCGATCATACCGCGGTCCGAGTGCTACCTGGAGGTTACGCTCCCCGACGGGACGCGGTCGGTGACCAGCCAGGTGGTGGAACGCAACGCGACCGGTGAGTCGCGCGAGATACAGATCGCGTACGAGAGCGGTCAGCAGTAGGGCACAGCAGGCCGCGCCCGTACGACTGCCTGCTGGAAGGAAGGAGGAGAGCATGCAAGCGATTGCGAGTTGGCTGGTGGTGGCGATCATCTCACTGCCCGCCGGGCCTAGCAAGAACGTGACGTTGGACTTGAAGAACGAGCCGGTGAGACAGGCGATCGCCCGAGTCGTGGAGGCGGCCGGCGGATCCGCTTCCTTCGGGATGGCGGAGATGGAAGACGGGCCGCCGGTGACGGTGAAGTTCAAGGACGTGAACGCCGAGAAGGCGCTCACGATGATCTCCCAGGCGGCCGGGCTGACGTGCGAGAAGTCGCCGGACGACCCGAAGACGATGATCGTCTCGCAATCCCAGTGGCCGCCTAGTGTCACCTTGGAGGGAAGGAAGGTGCCTATCCTCGGCGCCTTCGGCACCAGCTCGGGAGGAGGAGGCGGTGGCTCTCAACTGGTAGCAGCGGAACTCTACTACAAGCTGGCGCAGGACCAGATGGAGGCGGCCGCGGCGAAGAAGGCAGGCGGTCAGGTCCGTCCGGCGTTCGGGGGGGATGATACGCTCGTGGACCTGGATGTCAAAGACGCGCCACTGACGCAGGTGGCAGACGAGCTGACGCGTCAGCTGAACGCCTCGGTGAAGACGGCCAAGCTTCCGTGGCCTGACTGGAATCCCTACGAGATCGTGGTGCACCCTTCGCTGAAGGATGTGAAGGTGACTGCGAAGGTGTACCGATGGCCTGTGGGCGAGGTGCTGGATATGATCCTGGCGCAGGGCAATCTGACCTGCAATATCGAGGGTGCCGGGGGCGGGTACGGGCCCGCGGTGGTGGAGGCCGGCACGGTGCCGCCGCCACCACCTCCGCCGACGCGCATCCACATCATTCCGCTGCCACAGTTGGAGCTGTCCGGGCCTGGCATCCCCGTCGGCGGCTTCCGCCCACAGGTGGCATGGGAGCGGCGCGTGATGGTGGGGCCTGGTGGTGGAGGCGGTGGCCGAGGGGGCGGCGGCGGTGGCGCTACTCTCGGCCCCGGGGGCGGCAGCCGGATACAGGACCCTGACCTACAACGCTACGTGTCATTCAAGTACGAGGGGTCGCCGCTCGAACAGGTGCTCAGGGATCTGCTCAAGGACACCAACCACTACTTCGTCCTGGACCCGTCTCTGAAGGATCTCAGGATCGTTCATTTTGAGGGGGGCGGTGTGACCATTGCGGACGCGCTCGCTACGCTCTGTAAGGGCAATGGACTTGATCTCGAACAGGTCGGCAATGCCCTGTTCTTCCGCCGTTCGCCGCCCGCGGCCGGTGGCACCACGGGAGGTGGCGGCGGGGGCGGAGGTGGAGGTACGGGTACTCAGGAATAGGGCGTGCGCCTGTGCTGGCGCAGTTCGCGTTCCCTCCTCATTCTGGTGAAGGCCCCGCCGAAAGGCGGGGCCTTCGCATGCCCATGGCCGTGAAGCGGCGCTGAAGCGCCGTTGCATAGGGGGGTCCTTCAAGTTGATCGCGAGTCTGGCTGCGGCTGCCCAGGGGTATCAGCTCACTTGGACACAGAGCTTCACAGTAACACCTCAGATGGAGGCGAAAGACAGCAAGCAGTAGGGGCTCGCTCGGAAAGGCGAGCCCCTTCGTCATCCTCTGGTGTTGTTGGGGATGCTAGCGAAGTTGCAGCGTCTGACCGTCGAAGACCCACCTGTCCTTTTGCAGCACCTCACAGTGGCCGTCTGCGAAGGCGACCACGAAGTAGTCGGGGTGGTAGTCCACGATCGCCACCGGCACCTCCTTGGGGTCCACGCCGTTCTTCCAGAACGCGCTAACTGGCGTGCCCGGTGGGACGAGGTACTTCACCGCCACTTCGCCCTTCAGCCCGGGCCGCATGTAGCAGCTGTTGCTGAGGATGTAGTCGCACACACCCCACCGAGGATCCATGAGCTGCTGGGTATTCTGTGCGAGGGGATAGCAGTCCCAGTCGGCAGTATACATCTGGAGCGCCAGAACGACGTGCTTCATGTTGGAGACGAGCTGCTTTCGCTCGATGTTGTAGGCGAGTTGCTCGCGCGGGCCCAAGTACTCGCGCGGCACCACTCCGACCACCAAGCTGCCCGCGAAGTCCGCGTTCATGAGACCGTACTGCGCCACTTCCACCGGGTCCGGGTATGTGCCGGCGACGTAGGCGAGCATCATCGTGCCTGTGCTCGACCACGACGGCGACCCGGCGGCAACGTCCATGGGCCAGCCGGCGATGGCCGCGCGTTCGGTGGAGAACAGCGCCCCCTCCGTGCTGAGCAGCCTCGCCACATCATCGGGAAGCTGCTCTATACTGATCGCCAGCGACCTGTTGTCGGCACTGAGGACGAGCAGCATGCTGCTGTCGGGGGACCAGCCCAGGAGCTGCTTCACGGGCGCGCCGGGAAGCTTGATGGTCTCTGCCGCGGGCGATGCGGAACGCCAGAGGAGGAGTTGCCTCTGCGCGCTCTCGCCCACCGCGGCCGCGCACCAGAGATTGTCAGGCGACCACATGGCGCCTGCCGGCCGCGCGGGTCTTCGCTCGCCCGGCTTCGGCTGCTCGTCGCCGGCACGCCAGATCGTCTCCGGCCAGAAGTCGCCCGGCTGCGGCGTCAGCCAAGACAGCTCGCGGCCATCTACCGACCACCTGAGATTGACGCCGCCCTCGCCCAGGCGGCGTGTCTCGCCTGAGGCGATGTCCATCAGCCAGACGCTCTGCCCGCTGTCTTCCTCCATCACATAGGAAAGCTGGTCTGCAGCCAGATTCGAGGTCGCGTCAGTCACCCGTTTGCCCTGGGTGACCCATGTGGGTTCGCCGCTTACGTAGTCAACCACGACCAGGTCGCTGTCCTCTCCCCTGCAGGCGCGGATGGCGATGGCGCTGCCATTCGGCGCCCACCAGATGGGGCCGCGTAGGATCACACCTTCGGGCGCCGTCCACAGCAGCCGGCGGGTGAGCCTGCCGGACTCGGGCATCTCCAGGCGGTCCTCGGAGAGTGGGACAGAGACCACCCATAGCCCGGAGATTCCCTGGTCAGCGGGTGCGCAATAGGCCAGCTCGGTGCGGCCCGGCCCGAAGGCAAAGCCGGTGAACGGCCCTCGCTCCGCCACCGCCGCCACATCCCAGGCCCGTTCGAAGTCCCACGCGTACCCACCGGAGACCAACGTGCCGGTGTAGCGCAGGAAGGCGGGGCGCTCCGCGCCCACGCCTGGCAGCAGACAGGCGGATGCTATACAGGTGAGCATGCAGGCGACGGACAGCCAGCACGGCTTGCCCTTCATCTTGCCCCTCCCTGCTAATGGTCCGCCTTCACTGAGGCCGTGAGCTGTATTCCTCGACCAGTGATTGCCACTGGCCCTTATCGAGGATCTCGGTGTGCCCGTCTGCGAAGGCGACGATGTCCCACTGCGAAAGACTGTCCACGACTACCACGGGCACCATCGCCCAATCTCCGATACTCTCTGGCGTGGCGCCCTCCGGCAAGACCCATCTGGCGACGGTCCTACCGCTGCCCTCGGGGTCCACCCACGGGTTGTAGTCGCCCTGCTTGAAGTAGCCCTGCAACTGCTTCTGCATCTCCTCGAAAGAACCGCCTCCCGGGAAGCGCCCCTGGTCGGCCAGGGACATCTGCACTGCGATGCTGATGTTCCCGGCGTTGCGCATCAGTTTCACCGCCACGGGGTCATTCTCCAGACCATGCTCTTGCAGTTCACGCCATTGGTCCTGAGACAGGCCGGTCCTCATCTGTCCCTCCGCCTCAGCCACCGCCTCGGCCACCTCCTGCGGAGGCGGCAGCGGCAGGCGGTCAACCGGGACAACAACCAAGGCCCCGGGCGGCCACTGCGAGAGGAGGTGTGCGCGGCGCTCGGCCGCGCGCTTGCGCAGTTGCTCTAGTTGCGCGGCTGAGGCGCCAGGAGGGGTCGGGCGAGCCAGCAGGCCGAAGTAGTCAGGCCCGTCGGGGACATCCTTCGCTACCACGTAGGCAAGCATCCGGCCGTCCGACGACCAGGAGGGAGCGCCGGCCTCCGGGTCCATGGGAAGGCCGAGGAATGAGTAGCGGACATCCCGGTGGGTCAGCCCGTCGAGCTCCTCGAGCGCAGCGAGGATGTCGTCGCGGATGTTGGTAGCCTTCGCTGCGCTGACCGCGAAGGGGATGCTCATGTCGGCCGTGAACAGCACGAGCCGGTTGTCTGGTGACCATCCCAGGAGGCGCTCAGGGTGGACCATGGCCGGCAACCCTACGGCGTCGCCAGCAGGTGATGCGGCCGGGTAGATCACTGGAAGTTTGGGCCGGTTCCCACCATCGCCCTCCAGCAGGGCATAGAGCAGCGCGTCCGGTGACCACACGCCCTCCTCTGGCCGCGGCAATGTTTGACCTGTCTCCTTGGGCCGGTCCGATCCCACCTGCCATGTCATCTCGACGCAACGCTTGGAACCGTCCGACCGGAGCCAGGAGAGGGCCTTGCTGTCAACGGTCCAGCGCAGGCGCTCGCCTCCTTCGCCAAGCTTCCGCGTTTCCTCGGGGAGATCGCCCGGCGTCTGTAGGACAGGGATGCTCTGCACGCTGACGACAGGTCTGCCCGAGGAGACGTCTACGCAGGCCAACCATCTGGCGTCGTACGACCAGGCCGCGTCGGTGATATTCGCGCCGCGCGTTACCCAGGTCGCCTCTCCGGTGGCATAGCCAGCCACAACCAGGTCGAGCCCATCCTCGCCTTGCGCCCGCAGCGCCACGTGGCTCCCGTTGGGTGCCCACCAGATGGGTCCGCGCAGGCCCACGCCCGGCGGAGAGGTCCACAGCAACCTGGCCTTGGGCTGCGAGTCCTCCCAGGATGTGGTCGCTGGGGAGGAAGAGTCAGGCTCTGGACCTCCCTCCTCGGACTTGCGGAACTCCTCGGCGGAGCGCAGCGGGAGCACCCAGAGAGTGGACGGGCCCTGGTCGGGGGCGGCACAGAAGGCGATCTCGTTCCGCCCAGGGCCGAAGGCAAAGCCGGTGATCGGCTTCGGCTCTGTCAGGGAGCGCATGGGCATCGCCGAAGCGCGCACCACCCAGTCGGCGGTGAGGAGCACCGGCAACCGTTCCCAGGGAGGACGCTTCAGGGCCTCTCTCTCGTCGCCCACGCCGAGACCACACGCGTATGCCAGCACCAGTAGTACACTTGCGAGACGCAACACAGGAATCCCATTGCCTTCACGCGCCATCGGACATTCATGCGCCGCCATTGCTGTCTCCTCTCAGGAGTGTCCCGGGGTGTTGCCGCGAAGTATCTGAGAATGTGTGCTAGCTTACTAGTACAGCTGTATTATACCACAGCTCGGCCTAGACGCAAGAGGCATGGGAGCGGCAGGCGGCACGCTGTAAGCCTCGTGCGAGGGCGGGTGCCCTACGAGCGCTGGCCGTACCGTTCCCAGTGGACGATATCGGCCAGCGGCCGTTTGCCCGCCTGCTGGGGCTCCTTGACAGGGGCTCCGATGGGGAGCGCGACGATCAAGCGCATGGCGTCGGGGATGCCGAGGGCGCGCTTGCACTCCTCTTCAACACGCAGCAGCGTCCCCTCGATCCACACGCTGCCGTAGCCCAGTGCGGCAATGGCTAGGAGCATGTTGGTGGCGGCCGCGGCGACGTCCTCCAGCCAAAACTGCGACTTGCTTGGGTCCGCGGCGATGCAGATGACCAGCCCCACGTCGCCGATGCACTTCTGGGCGGCCGCCAGCTTCTGGATGGTGGCGGGGTCCTTGACCACGATGAACTCGATGGGCTGGCGGTTGCGGCCCGACGGGGCGCGGCGGCCGGCGTCGAGGATGCGCTCGAGGTCGGCGTCTGGCACCTCGACCGGCTTCAGATCACGAACCGATGCGCGCTGTGCGATGGCGTCGAAGAGGTCCATAGCTATCCTCCTGGCTTGCAGCTTCTGGCGGGTGCCCGTACGCCACGTGCGCCTCTGGCGCACGAGCTTGGTTCGGCGGAGCCTTGCTCCGCAGTGAGGTGTTCGCCTGTCGCATCCTGCTTCCTCGCGCCGTCCCGACATCTTCAGCAGGACAGTAGACGGGCTGTGATGAAGCATGGCGTGCGGTCATCCCCAACCATGAAGCTACAAGAACAAGCGGATACCCTGGCGCCCCTGGTGGCCGGCCTCACCACGGCCGCCACTTGCCTGGTTGTCTACCTGGCCTCCCTGCCGCCGACGCTCGTAGAGGGCGATGGCGGAGAGCTGGTGTCGGCGGCGCGCTGTCTGGGCATCCCACACCCGACCGGCTACCCGCTGTACATGCTGCTGGCCAGGCTGTTCATCTTCCTGCCCCTGTCGAATCCCGCGGTGCGGGTGACCCTGTTGTCCGCGTCGTCGGCGGCGTTGGCGGCAGGAATCATTGCTTGGGCGACTGCGACGATGACTACTGGGCCTCGCCATACAAGTGATGGCGAAACCCAGAAAGCGCAGGCGGGAAGGCAGCAGAAGGGTGACAGGCCGTCACCTGGATATGTGAGGGGCTATGGGTCGGCGCTGGCCGGCGTGGCGGCCGGAATCGTCGTCGGCCTCAACCGGCCGATGTGGAGTCAGGCCGACAAACCGGAGGTGTATGCCCTCAACGCGCTGCTGGTGGCGCTGGCGATCATGCTTTTCGTGCGTTGGCGGCGGAAGCCAGGGCCCACAGGCGTAATCTGGCTAGCAGTAGCCGCCGGTCTCGGCCTGGCGCATCATCGCACGGCGCTCTTCGCCATCGTGCCGCTGCTGGCGTGCGCATGGGTCGGGCAGCGCGAGCCGAGGCCGTCGCCGGGCAAGGTGTTGGGGGCACTCGGAGGCCCCCTGCTGCTCTACCTCTACCTGCCCGTCAGATCGCTGGCGCATCCGGCGGTGATGTGGCTCGACGCGTCGAGTTGGGACAACCTGGTGGCCCATGTGGGTGGAAGAGAGTACCTCCTCTACGCCTTCAAGCGGCCACTGGCCGAGGCTGTTTCTCTGGGCGGGAGGATCGCCGTGGATTCCGCGGCGCAGCTCACGCTCGGAGGCACGGTCCTCTGCCTGATCGGGCTGGTCGCTCTGCTGCGGCGGGAGCGTGCCCTTTCCCTCTGCCTGATCGGCTCCAGCGCGGCTCTGACCATGTGGAACCTCGGCTACGATGTGAGCGACGTGGTGGACTTCTTCATCCCGGTATGGCTGGTGTTGGGGTTGTGGATGGGGGAGGGGGTGCAGGTGGTGAGGGCAGCGATCACCCGCCTCCTCCGGAGCGGCATGGCCTGGGCGCCCGTCGGCTTCGGCCTGGCGGTGGTGGCGCTGCTGGGGGTGGCCCTGGTGCAGCGCAACTGGTCGTGGTGCAATCGGCATAACGACTGGCGGCAGTACGACCGAGCACGCGCCATACTCGCTCAGATCCCTGAGAACGGCATCTACTCGCCCTATCGGGATGAGTTCATCGCCTTGTACCTGCAGCAAGTGGAGGGATACCGCCGGGAGGTGGAGATCATCCGTCCGGCCGGTTTCTACATCGCCGGTCGCCCGTACATCGCTAAGCCTCCGCTCGCCGACGCGCTGGCGACCCCGGTGCAGCGCTTCCTGGAGAGCACGGGCCCGGATACCACACGCCAGGAGCGGTGTCTGGCGGCGGTGAAGTTCGGCCAGCAACTCGCGGAGAACCTGGAGTGGACCCGTCCAGTGTATGTGGGGGTGAACATGGACCACCCTCCGCAGGGGGGGCATGTCCTAGCCAGGTGGCGGGATCTGTTCCAGGCGGCCGAGAAGCCGCCGCCGCCTCTTCCTGTCCCCGCCGCAGCGGCGCCGCTAGCGCAGCTCACTCCAGAGGTGTCCCTCCAGTCGTGCGCGGTCGAGCCGGAGCGCGTGCGGCCCCGCGATCTCCTGCGGATTACCCTTGACCTGGAGTGCGAGAGAGAGATCAGCAGGCCGGTGCGTCTAGGCATCCGGCTGGTGCCCGAGGGGGCGGTGCTGGACCAGTCGCTGGTGAGCAAGATGCTGGTGGACTTCGACACCTGGCTGGCCTATGGAGTGTTGCCGCTGCCGCCCACCCCAAAGGGGCGGATCTACCGCCAGGACATCACCGTGATGGCACCCACCAACGCGCCGGCTGGCGCCTGGTCTGTCTGCGTGCGCGCGGGCAGCAGCGCGCAAGAGTGGGCGGAGTTGCACGAGGTGGGAAGGTTCACGGTGACGACCGCGAAGTAGCGGACGCTGGCACCTGTCCATAGTGCACCGCCACCGCGCCGAGGAACAGGCGACGGAACCGCACCTCTACCAGGCCCGCCTCATGAAGCTCCTTCGCGACCGCCTCCGCGGGCGGGAAGCCGATGATGGTGCCGGCGAGGTAGCGGTAGGCCGCACCCTCGGCAATGAGGCTGGCGCAGGTGATGGCGAGGCCGAGGTACAAGTGGTAGAGCCGCCTTATCAGGCGGTTGGGCGGCTGTGAGGTCTCCAGGGTGACCAACCATCCACCAGGTCGCACCACCCGCGCCATTTCCGCGAAGAGCCGTGTGCGAGAGATGAGGTTGCGCAGGCTGAACCCAATGGTGGCCGCGTCGAAGGCGTTGTCGGGGAAGGGGAGGAGAAGGGCATCGCCGCGGACATGAGCCACCGGCAGGCCCGCCGCCCGCCGGCGGCCGATAGCCATCATGGGTGAGGAGAAGTCGAGGGCGACCACGCGGGCGCCGTTCCGCGCCAGCGACACGGCGATGTCGCCGGTGCCGGCGCACACGTCCAGCGCCAGCCCACCCGAGGGAACCTGCGCGGCCTCCGCCACAAGGCGCTTCCACCCCTTGTGCAGGCCCAGGCTGATCAGGGAGTTGACGAGGTCATACCGGCGAGCGATCCGGTCGAACATCCGCCGGATCTCGGCGGGCGAAACGCTCACTTCGCGTCGGTCGGCGGCGGGGCGCACTCGTTGGGCTCGGGAGGGAGCCGGTCGAAGTAGTAGGAAAGCATCTCCATCTCCCGCAGGAAGTCAACGTTGCGTTCGGCCACGTGTGAGGGGACGGTGATACGGGCCGGGGCGAAGTTGAGGATGGCGCGAATCCCCGACTCCACCATGATGTCCGCGGCCTCCTGCGCGGCCTCGGCAGGAACGGCAATGATCCCTATGTCCGCCTTCAGCGTCTTGTTGATCTCCGGCATCTGACGGATGTCCAGGATCTCCAGGTTCCAGAGCATCCTCCCGATCTTGCTGAAGTTATTGTCGAAAATGCCCACGATCCGGAAGGGTGACTTGGCGAAGCCGGCATAGCCCGCCAGAGCCGAGCCCAGGTTGCCCCCGCCGGCAATCACCGCCCGGTGCTCCCGGTCGAGCTGCATCACCTCTGTCAGGCGCCCCAGAAGATGCTGCACGTCGTACCCGACCCCGGGCTTGCCGAACTCGCCGAAGTAAGAGAGATCCTTCCGAATCTGCGCGGAGAGCACCCCCAGCTTCCCCTCCATCTGCTTGGAGGAGACGGTCTTGACTCCCGCCTCGGCGAGCTGGCGCAGACAGCGAAGGTAGCGAGTCAGGCGAGCCAGAGTGGGCTCCGGTACCCTGCCGTACTCGGCAGCCACCCTCACACCCCCTTTGTCCGTGGCATCCTGGGCCTGCTCCCGGCCCAGGGGTCTGTGAAATCCATCACAAACATTCTACCTGGAAGCGGTGGGCGGGTCAATAGGGGCGGCTAGGAGCCAAACATGGCTGGCCACAGGGGAAGGGGACTTCGTCAGAGGGTAGCATTACAGGGAGAGACGCGAAAAGGCAACGCTGAAACACTCGCAGACGAAGGAGCAGGCGCGGGATGCAGAGAGTCAGTCTAGGCAACTTACAGGTCAGTCGCTTCATCCTGGGCGGCAATCCCCAGAGCGGGTTCAGCCACTGGAACGGGGAGAAGGACCTGGAGATGAAGCGCTACTTCACCGCCGAGCACATCAAGGCGCTCTACCGCCAGGCGGAGTCGCTCGGCATCACCACCCATATCGGCCGGGCCGATCATCACATCATGCGGGTGCTGCTCGAGTATTGGAACGAGGGCGGGATGATCGAGTGGATCGCGCAGACCTGCCCGGAGCTTGGGAACGCCGAGCGGGGCGCAGTGAACGGAATCCGCAACGGCGCGAAGGCGGTGTTCGTGCACGGCGGGCAGATGGACTACTTCCTGCACCACCACCGGCTGGAGGAGATCAAGGGCGTGATTGCCATGATTCACGACGCCGGCCTGCCCGCCGGCGTCGCCGGGCACAAGCCGGAGGTGTTCGCCTGGGCGGAGGAGCATCTGGAGTGCGATTTCTACATGTGCTCGTACTACAACCCGGTTCTCCGCGAGAAGACCGCCGAGCACATCACCAGCGATGAGGAGAACTTCGACGACGCCGACCGGGAACGCATGGTCGCCACCATCGCCAATCTGTCCAAGCCGGCCATCCACTACAAGGTGCTGGCCTCCGGCCGCAACAATCCCAAGCAAGCTTTCCTCTATGTCGCCCAACACATGCGCCCCGGCGACGCCGTGCTCGTCGGCGTGTGCCCGAAGGACGATCCGGAGCAGTTGGCGACGGATGTGAGGTTGTTTGAGGATGCGCTCGCGGCAGTGGTGCACGCCTGAGGCCGCTCATGCCCGCGACCCTCTCTTCCCGCGACCGCGTGCTCCGCGCTATCTCACACCGGGAGGTGGATCGCGTCCCCTGCTATTTCGCGGCCGAGGAGGAGGTGTGGCCGAAGGTGATGGCCCACTTTGGGGTGAGCGATCGCGTGGAGGTGATCCGGCGGTTCGGATGTGACACGGTTCAGGTGACGTGCTATCGGCCGGCCGCTGAGCTTTCGGGGGTAGAGAGTCTGGGTGACCTGGAGCGGATTCCCTGGCCGGGTCTGGAGGCGGTGGACCTGGAGGGCTATGTCGGACGCGTGCGGGAGGCACGCGAGACGGGGCTCGGCGTGTTCGCCGGCGCGTGGGCAAGCATCTTCACCCATGCCCGCCGAAGCATGGGAGAGTCGAAGTACCTGATGGCGATGCTCGATCAGCCGGCGCTGATCGAGCGCATAGTAGAACGGGAGACTGAGAGCTACCTGGCGATCAACGAGGAGATCTTCTCCCGCTGTGCGGATTGCATTGATGTCTGCTACTTCGGCACCGATCTCGGCGCTCAACAATCGCTGTTCGTCAGCCGCGACCTCATCAAGCAGTTCTTCCTGCCCCACCTCAAACGCCTCGCCGAGCACGCCAGGGGGTACGGCCTCAAGGTCATGTATCACACCTGTGGCGCGGTAAGCGAGATCATCCCCGACCTGATCGGATGTGGCATTGATGCGCTCGACCCGGTCCAGGTCTCCGCCGCAGGCATGGACCCGACGAGTCTCTCGCGGTTCAAGGGCCAGATCGCCTTCCACGGCGGCGTCAGCACCCAGTCGCTTCTCCCCTTCGCCACGCCCGAGGAGGTTCGGGCAGAGGTCAAACGCACCATCGCCGCTCTCGGCCCCACCGGCTACATCTGCGGCCCGGACCAGTGGATGATGGCCGATATACCCATGGGCAACATGCTGGCGATGTATGAGGCGGCCGGGGCCAGGAGTTAGGGACTGGGGGCGGGGCATTGTCCGGCCGGGCAGACCCCGCGGCTCGCCCGGAAGACGGCGGGCATGCGTCGCCTGCGGAACCGACATACCCGCCCTAGAGAACGACGGCCACAGGGTACCCACGGGGGAGTGCGCCTGAGGCGCACTCCCCCGTTCTTCCTTTGCTTTCCGCATGCGCTAGCGCGGCAAAGGACGCAGGACCGCACCGGGCCGCGGCGCCGGCCGCATCGGTCGCAGTCCCGCGGGAACTGGCGTCAGCAGTCCGTGGTACGGTTTGTTCCCCGGCTTGGTGGCGGTGACCCATACCTGCTGGTCGGCCGGGTCGAGGTCGGTTTCCCATTGCCCGCTGGCATTGGTGACGCCCTTCTTCCAGGCCGCCACTTCGCCCGGCTTTTGGATTACCACCACAGCGCCGGCCACGGGCGTGCGGTTGCTGCTCACTCCCACCCGCACGCGGTTGCCTTCCAACTTGATCAAGGAGGCGACCAACGGGCTCGGCGCGCCGGTCCAGATCCTCATGGCCGGATCGCCCAGCAGGTGGAAGATCTCGAACTCGGTGGTGGTCTTGATCGGCGTAACCGTGTACCCGTAGCTGCCTCCACCGGTGAGCACATATTTGTCGTACATCCACATCTTGCCGGCATTCAGGACCAGCCCCAGGCGAGGGCCGGCGGCCGCGGGGGCGCCGGAGTAGGCCGGGTCGAAGTCAGGCCAGATGCCGTCAATCAGGCCCTTGGCAAATTCGTCGTTGTAGCCGCTGTAGCTAATGCGGGTGGCGCCGATGACCGCCACCGCGCCCCTGTTGTTGCCGCGGATCAGCGCCTCCGCGAGGCTGTCGCCGCCGGGGTCGGTGGTATCCTTGTCGGTCTCGTCGTCGAACCACCCGGTGCGGCAGTTCAGGGTGAACACCACCGGCTGCTTGCCGCCGTTGGTGAGGGCCGCCGCCTGCGCGCGCCCCCAGTTCGGCTCGCTCCAGCCATCCGAGTAACCGCTGGGCCCGTGTGTCGAATCTCCGTGATCCCGATGGGTCACCAGGACCACGCCGTCGTTGATGGCCGCGCTGACTTGTGCCGGAGTGCCGGTGTAGGGGCCGCCGTTGTAGACCTTGGTGACGTTGTATCCCTTCCCAGTGAGGAAACCGGCGATGGCATCGCTGGTGACATGGAAGTAGCGGTCAGACTGGTACCCACTCGCCACCAGCACTTTCCCAAACCACGCCCCCGCCGGGGGGGTCTGCTCGTAGGCGATCACCTTGTCTATCATCATCCCGGCCTCGGCTTCACTGGAGGCGGGAAGACGGCCCAGCGCGATGTCCGGCAACAGGTCGTCTCCGTCCACCGTGGCGTAGTAGAGGTCGGTGCCGGTCTTCAGCCCCGCCTCCACGGCATGTGGGTGCACCGTCCGGTAGAACAGAGGTATGAAGTTGGCGTCGCCGAGCAGGAGGACATAGCTGGGCACGATGGTCCAGTTGTCGTATCCGTCCTTGATGTAGGCGGCGATGTTGTCGGCGGTGGCCCCTCCGCTGATGTCCGAGGTCTTCACGATCATCGTCCTGAGGCCGGTCGCCTCTCGCCAGGTGGCCAGCCTGGCGGCGGTGTCCTCCCACCCGGGGGGGCAGACGATCAGGTAGTCGCAGCCGGTTGCAGGCCGCACCCCCACTGCTTCTGCCAGAGTCGCCGGACGAAGCCAAGTGGCGGCTCGGAATGTCGGCACCACGCTCTTCAGCACAGGGGCGAACTCCGGGGTGGCGTACTTCTCCCGGCGCTGCTCCCAGTCTGCCCGTGGCGAGCCGGTGAAAGTGACGCGCACGTCCACCTCACCATAGGCAGTGAGCTGTCGCCTGGCAGGGCTGTAGCGGAACGGGCAGATGATCACGTTGACCACGCTCGATCCTCGCACCATTCCCGGCCTGGTGGAGTAGACCAGGCTTGGCGGCCAGGGGCCTTCGCCGGCATAGGCGGCGGCGTCCTTGGCGAACGGCGGCTCTGGTGCGCCGGTCTTGTCAACCGGCTGCTCCTGCGCGGGCCACACCAGGTAGTCGTCGAAGGTAGACCCCTGCCCCACCGGTGTTGCGGTGACCTGCACCTGCATCCCCGCGGGCACCTCCACGAAGGTTCCGACGGTGGGCAGTTCCGGCTTCCCGATGTCCGCGGTGAGGCCACCATTGGGGATGCGCAGACGCTTGTAGGTGATGCCGTCCGGACCGGCCGCCTCCTCGGCCGAGAAGCCGGGGACGTTCACCCGCATGGAGGTGCCTGTCTGGAGCGCCTGGATCATCAGGCGCTTGGGCACGGCCACCTGGGCCGTGCCCGCAGGTGTGGGCACCCAGCGGCCGACCAGTTGTACCTGCGGAAGTCGCGTCGCCACTCTGGCTGCCTCCAGCGGAGCGCGCGTTGCCGACAACTGACCGAGCACCCTGGGACAGCTCGCCAGCACCAGCACTACGAACAGCAGAGATGTGCGTTTCATCACTTGCTCAGCCTCCCTTCATATCTCCGTAGCACACTACCCGCCCGACGGGCGGGCGCCGACTACCAGAGCCGGGCGGCGACCGGCGCCTCCGCCCGTGGGATCAAGCTGATCGCGCCCTTCTCACAGACAGCCCGGCAGACACCACAACCATAACAGTCTGTCTGGTCAACGTATGCCTTCTTATCGGCGGCGCTGTAGGCCATCGCGCCAAACTGGCACACTCTCATGCACGCACGACAGCCTGCGCACAGATCCTTGTCAACCTTGGCCACATACTCCGCCCGGAACATGATCTTGAGGTCGTGGGTGACGGTCGCCCGCATCGCCATGCAGTCTGAGCGGTCGCAGTTGCATATCCCCCCGATGAACGGCGCCATGAACGTCCACACGCTGTGGCAGAGCCCCTCGCGCTCGTGTTCCGCGAACGCCTCCAGCGCCTGCTCGCGCGTGAGCGTCTCAAAGGCCGCAGTGTCCGGTCCGGAGAGGAAGCTGCTGTCTATGCCATCCAGAAGCTCGCGCAATACGCCGCCGCCCGTTCCCATGGATACTGCGTAGCAGTACCGCGCCTCCTTGCCAACTGTGACGTGGCGGCAGATGCAGGGGACGCGCACGATGGAGTTGACGAACCCGAAGACCTCGGCGACATCTTCCAGGGGCAGCACCTGGCCGAAGTGCCACTTCTTCATGCGGCGGGTGACGGCTGCGCTGATCATCCGACGGACGAACCCCGGCGCCTTCTGCAGCTTGTCCATCTCGCGCGCTTCGTGTGACAGCCGCTCGGGGGTCGAGAAGAAGTCAGTGATGAACCGCCGCCTGCGCACATCGCTGAGCAGGTCCTCCGCATAGTTCTTCGCCTGCACGTACCACTTCTTGCCTTCGCCGTGCTGGACGCAAAAGTCACACATGCGGACCTCCTGCCTCCCCCAGCACCACTTCCAGCCCATGCCTGCGTATCCTGCGGCCTCCCGGCCGATGCTGATAGCTTGCAGCCACACCCGCAGTTCAGCCTCAGGGCCTATTACACCCCTGCCAGCAGCATGGTATACTAAGCCAGACCCCTCTGGGCGGACCCGAAAGGGAGAGGGGGCAGAGGCAGGCCTCGTCATCGCAGCCTGGCTACAGCAACGTTCTGGGCTTTGGATGAGGCAACGGTAGCAGCCTACTCGCAGAAAGGGGCTTGCGGTGTACCTCAAGCAGTTGGAGCTTTACGGCTTCAAGACCTTCGCGGACCACACCACCCTCGAGTTCGGCCCCGGCATCACCGCCGTGGTAGGACCCAACGGCAGCGGGAAGAGCAATCTGGCGGATGCCATCGTCTGGTGCTTGGGCGAGCAGAGCATGAAGTCTCTGCGCTCCACCAAGGGGGAGGACTGCATTTTCGCGGGCAGCCAATCCCGCCGACGGGCCGGGGTGGGGGAGGTGTCGGTCACCCTGGATAACAGCGACGGTTCGCTTCCCCTCGACTTCGGCGAGATCACCATCACCCGCCGCGTCTTCCGCACCGGGGAGGGGGAGTACTTCATCAACCGCGTGCCGTGCCGGCTCCGCGACATCCACGAGCTGCTGCTCGACACCGGCATCGGCAAGGACGCCTACTCGGTGATCAGCCAGAACGAGATTGACCGCATTCTTTCGGTGCGCTCGGAGGATCGCCGGGAGATCTTCGAGCAGGCGGCCGGCATCCAGCGCTATCGCCAGCGCAAGGAAGAAACCAGGCGCAAGCTCGATAAGGTGCTCCAGAACCTCACCCGCGTCAACGACATCATCCACGAGCTGGAGACACAGCTCGCTCCTCTCGCCCAGCAGTCCGAGGCGGCGCGGGAATACCGGCGCATCGCCAAGGAGCTGTTCGATCTCAAGCTCAGCATCCTGGTCAGCGATCATCGCGCGCTAACCGAGAGCCTGGCGCGGGCGCGAGAGCGCGAGCGCGAGGCCGACCAAGAGATTGAGGCCGGGCGGACCCGTGCCCTGCAGCTTGCCGCGGAGGAGGCGGAACTGCGCGCGCAGATGCTCTCCGCCGACGAACGACTGGAAGAGACACGCGGATTGGTGTCACGGCTGGCAACCGAAGCCGATCGTGGGGAAGGCCGCCTCCAGCTTGCGGCCCAGCGCATCGAAGACCTGGGCCAGCGATCCGCCGCCGCCGCCGAAGACATTAAGCTTCTGCACGAACAGCAGGCGGCCGCGCAGCAAGAGCTGTCCGCCGCCGAGCAGGAGCGGCCGGCCCTGGAAGCCAGGGTGAGGGAACTGCGCGGTGAGATCGCCGGCCTGGAACAGCAGCTTCAAGAGGAAGCGGGGGCGCTCAGAAGCGCCAGCTCCTCTGCCGAAGAGCGCCGTGCACAGCAGTTCGATCTGCTCCACGCGCTAGCCGACGGGCGCAACCGTCTGGTGCAGTGCGAGTCGCTCCTGCAGGCGGCCCAGGCTCGTATCACCCGCATCGCCGAACAGCAAGCCGGCCTGGAAGAGCGGCGGCGGGAGGTGGTCGCCCGCGCCGAGGAGGCGACGAGGGAGGCGGAAGCCCTGCGCCAGCGCCGCGACCAGCTGCAGGCCGAGGTGCAGTCCCTGCGCGGCGAAGGGGCCGCCGCACACGCCTCCTTGACCGAACACGAGCATGAGGAGTCGCGCCTTCGGGAGCGCCTCTCCGAGGTGCGCGCCCGACAGAGCGCCCTCCAGGAGATGGAGCGGGCGCGGGAGGGGTTGCGCGCGGGCGTCCGCGCGGTGCTGGCGGCGGCGCAGGACGGGCGGCTCAGCGGAGACTACCGGACAGTCGCCGATCTGCTGCGAGTCCCGAAGGAGCTCGAGGTCGCGATCGAGGCGGCGCTTGGTCCTGCCCTAGGCGATCTCGTGGTCGCTGTGCCTGAGGAGGCGGCGGCCGCCATCGCCTTCCTCAAAGAGACCAGAGGCGGACGCGCTACCTTCCTGCCCAGGTCCACCGTGCGGCCGATGCCTCGGCCGGAACACCTGAGCGCGCTGACGGACGGCCCGGGATGTCTGGGCATCGCGGCCGATCTGGTCAGCTGCGCCCCCGGGGTGGAGCCGATCATCGAGCACTTGCTCGGGCGCGTGCTGCTGGTCGAGAACATGGATGCTGCGCTGCCGCTATCCCGCGGCACCCGTGGCTGGCGAGCGATCGTCACCAGAGAGGGTGACGTGATCCGCCCGTGGGGCGCCATCACCGGCGGCAGCCCGGCCTCCTCATCACACCTGCTCGGGCGTGCTCGGGAGATTGAGGAGCTTTCCGGCGAACAGTCGAAACTCACCGCCGCGCTGGAGCGCGTGGCCGCGCTAGCGCGCGAGGCGCAGGAACGCGCCGCCTCCGCCGAAGGAGCGGCCGAGGAGCGGCGCCGAGAGGTCGAGGCCGTGCTCTCCGCGTTCGCCGAAGCCGAACAGTCAGCCGAAGTGCTGGATGAGAACGCGCGCGTGGAGCAGGAGAGATGGGCTGCCCTCGCCGCCGAGCGGACCGCGCTGGCAGCCGAGGTCGCCAGCCTCCAACAGGACCGCGCCGCATGTGAGGTCTTGGTGCGGGAGATGGAGCAGCGTCAGCAGGCCGCCGACACCGCCACCGGCGAATCCGAGCAGGCGCTGCGGGCCGGCCGGGAGGCGAGGGAGAAGCTTGGCGAGCGCGCCACTGAGCGCCGCGTGACACTGACCGCCCTGGAGGGCGACCTGCGGGCAGTGGCTGCTCGCATCGAGAAGATTCGCGACCACCAGCACGCGGTGGCCGCAAGCATCACCGCAAAAGAATCCCTGATCGCCCGCCTGCAGGAAGCCCGAGGTGAGACGCAGTCCGCGCTGGAGCGGACGCAAGGCGAGTGTCAGCGTCTGCGCGAGCATCATCGGCGCGCGGAGGAGGAACTGACGCGGGTTCGCGAGCACAGACAGGCCTTGCTTGATCAGCTTGCCGCCAATCGGGAGGCGGAGGCGAAGCTCCGGGAGGAGATCGAGAGCGCGCAGGCGCGGCTCCACCGCTCTCAGCTCCGCACCACTCAGCTCGACAGCGAGATCGGCTTCACGGAGCGGACGCTAATGGAGGAGTACCGCATCTCGCTGGAGGAGGCGGGGAAGAGGGCGGAGCCGGTGGAAAGCCGCACCGCCGCGCACGCCAGGGCGAAGGAACTCCAGGGACAACTGGACGCCTTGGGCGAGGTGAACCTGGGCGCCATCGAGGAGTACGAGCGGGTGAGGGAGCGCCTCGACTTCCTCACCGGGCAGCGGGCCGACCTGGAAGCCGCTCGGTCGGACCTCGAGCAGGTGATGGTGGAGACCGACCGAGAGGCCACCAGCCGTTTCCTCGCCGCCTTCGAGATGCTGCGCAAGGAGTTCCGGGTGCTGTTCACGCGGCTATTCGACGGTGGCGAGGCCGACCTGGTTCTCACGGACACGCAGGACGTGCTGGAGTGCGGCGTGGATGTGACAGTGACGGTGCCGGGGAAGAAGACGCGCGATCTCCTTCAGCTCTCCGGCGGTGAGAGAGCGCTGACCGCGGCCGCGCTGCTATTCGCGCTGCTCAAAGTGAAGCCCTCGCCGTTTGTCATCCTCGATGAGATAGACGCTCCGCTGGACGATGCCAACGTGGGGCGCTACAGCGAAGTCCTGCGCGACTTCACCAGGGACTCGCAGTTCATCATCATCACCCACAACAAGGGCACCATGGAGGCTGCGGACACCCTCTACGGCATCACCATGGAGGAAGCAGGCGTCAGCCGCCTCATCGGCGTGAGGCTGCGGGATGCCGCCGATTACGCCCGCTCCCCCGCGCCCGAACCGCTGCCCACCACTGAGGACGAAGCCTCCCTTGACGGAGGCGAGGCGGTGAGGGAGGCGGCGTAGGGCGTGCCGCCGGCAGTTCCTCTTGCCAGGCGGCCGCGAACGCCCTAACATGTAGCCGGAGCCGCCTGGCCGTCTGCTCCCAATCCGGAATCCGAGATTCCTTCGCCAGGGAGTGAGTACACTGTCCGAGACGATTCTCGAGGTGGCGTTGATGCTGGCCTATGGGCCGCTGGTGCTAATGGCCGTGCTGTATGTGGTGGCCCTTGGCGCGCGCTTGTTTGGGGACCGTGACCTGCTGCGCACCCTGATCACACGCACCGGCATCCCCGAGCCTGTGCGGCGGGCCGCCTACGATGACCAGGGCCTGCCGGCTGACTGAGGGGCCATACTTGCACACGCCCAGCTTGACGGCAGGGGCCGCGCCCGGTACAATCGAGATGGCGACGGATTGCTGACGATAACTCCACTTGAAGGGAGGCCGTAGCTATGAGAACCGGCGATTTCCTCGCTGGTCTGCTGGTTGGTGCGCTGATCGGCGCGAGCGTGGGACTGCTGTTTGCGCCCGAGGCGGGCGAGGAGACTCGCGAGCGGATCAAGGTCGGCGCACGCCGGACCGCGGAGCGCGCGCGAGGCCTGCTTCGGCGCGGCGAGTCAGAGCAGCAGGAAGACGAAGCTTAGCGCGTTACCGGCAGTAGGCTGAAGGATGCGGCAGGAAAGCGCTAGCGCGCTCTCCTGCCGTGCGTTTCCCTGCCGCTCTCTCACTCCCTGATGCGCGCCCCCAGCTCCTCTCGCAACCTGGCGCGCACGCGGTTCATGCTCGCTTCCACCTCATCGTCAGTGAGAGTGCGGTCATGCCTCCGGAAGGTGAGTGAGAAGGCCAGGTTCCGCTGGCCCGCGGGAAGCGGCCTCCCCTCATAGGCGTCGAAGAGCCCGAGAGAGTCCAGGTCACCGCCCGCCGCCGCTCGGATCACCTCCTCCGCCCGCGCCGCCAACACACTGCGCGGCCCCACCAGAGCCACATCCCGAGTGACCGCCGGGAAGCGGCTGACCGGTTGGTACTCCCGGAGGGAAGCCGCCAGCCCTCTCAGTACCTCAAGGTCGAGCTCGGCCACGTACACCGGATCGGGCAGATCATAGGCGCCGCGGATCTCGGCTTTCAGCTCTCCCATCCAGCCAATCTCCCGACTCCCGACCAGCACCCGCGCGCAGCGCCCGCGGGTGAAGCAAGGGTGCTTACCGGTCTCGAATGAGGCCACAAGACGGGACGCGCTCTCGATGACGGCTTCGACTACCGCCTTGAGCGCGTAGAAGTCCCAGGCGGCCTTCGATCTCCCCACCACCCACTCTCCTCGCCAGCGCCTCCCCGCGCCTGCGATGCCCAGGTGCTGCGGCTGGTCGGGCAGCTCGTCGTCACCGCGCCGTAGGTACACGCGGCCCAGGTCGAAGATGCTGACATTCCCAACGCCTTGCCGGCGGTTGCCCGCCACCACGTTGAGCAGTGAGGTGAGCAGGGTTGTCCGAAGCTGTGACCGGTCGGTGGTCTTCGCGTTGTTGATCACCACTGGGGTGGCAAGCGCATTCCCTGCCGGCAGGCTAAGCCTAGCTGTATCCTGCGGGCCTTCCAGGCTGGAGGTGACCGCCTCGCTCAACCCAAGCCCCCGCAGCAGCCCCCTCACCTGCCGCTCGAAGACCAGCTCCGGGGCCAGACCGCCGACCACAGCGCCGGCGCCGGGAACGTGCTCCGCGATGTTCCGGTAGTCGTGAGCACGTGCCACCTCCTCGACCAGATCAATCTCTTGCGCCAGGTCCTGCCGAAAGGTAGGCACCCGCACCGCGAGCGATCGCTTTCCTGCCACCTGCAGGCCAAGCCGCCGCAGCGAATCGGCCACCTCATCCGCCGATAGCTCCGTCCCCAGCAGCTCGTTGACGCGGGAAACGCGCACCTTGATCACCGCCTCCACGATCCGCCTGGGATAGGCGTCCACCACTCCGGCAGCGATCTCCACCGGCGACTCGCTGAACTCCGCAATCAGCCCGCAGGCGCGGTCCAAAGCCCGCACCGTACCGCCGGGATCAACGGAACGCTCGAACCGATAAGACGCCTCCGTGCTCATTCCCAGGGAGCGGGCGCCGCGGCGGATAGTGCCGGGATCGAAGTGCGCCGACTCCAGCAGCACCTCGGTGGTGCCGTCGTGGATTTCGCTGTGCATACCACCCATGATCCCCGCCAGCGCAATCGGGCCTCCCGGGTCGGTGATCAGCAGCACGCCGGCTGGCAGCGCCCGCTCCTCGCCGTCAATAGTCACTAGGCGCTCGCCCTCCCGCGCCTGGCGCACGATGATCAGCGGCCGTGGGTCGCGCTTGGCGCTTCGCAGCAGCTTGTAGTCGAACGCATGAAGCGGCTGCCCCACCTCGACCATCACCAGGTTGGTGGCATCAACTACATTGTTGATGGGACGAAGCCCGCATTGCTCCAGCCGGCGCTGCGCCCATTCCGGAGACGGCGCAATCCTCAGCCCGCGCACGATCCGGGCTGAGTACCGCGGGCAGAGCGCCGGATCATCGAGCTTGATGCGCGCCAGCTCGGCCGCCGGCGGGCCTGTCTGCACGATCTCCGGTGTGCGGGACTGCACGGCGGTGCGAAGGGCCATCGCCAGCTCGCGGGCGATACCCTCGACCGAGAGACAGTCGCCGCGGTTGGAGAGGACCTTGATCTCGAACACAGCACCCCCGGCCGCGTCCTCGATCGCCTCCACCTCCAGGCCCACATTGGTGAGTGCCTCCGCCAGGTCTCGCACCGCCAGGCTGTTGGGAACGTATTCGTTGAGCCAGTCAACCGGGATTCTCATCTTGCCTTTCCTCTCCTCTCCACCCGCTCGGCCACCCAGACCTGCTCGCGTGACTCGCTGGTCAGCGGGCCGCGGCTAAAGTCCCCATAGCATGTGACTACACGGTAGCCGCAACTCTCCAGCAGAGGCGGCGCCTCCTCCGGATAGAGATAGCGCGCCACCAGCATGTGCTCCAGGCTTCCAGTCGGATGACCGCTCCCGTTGCGCCATTCGTAGGTGATGTGCGAGATCACTCGCTGGCGGGAGCCGAACTCCGTCCAGTCGTAAGCAAGCACTTCTCCGCCGCCATCGAGCGCGGGGAAGCGCGTCATCTCCGCCCGCTCCGTGCGCCCCTGCGCGATCAGCGCTGGCGGCGGCACGAAGAACGCCATCACCAGCCGGCCGCCAGGCACAAGATGGTGCCGGATCGCCTGGAGAGCACGCCTCTGGTCGGCACGAGTCAGGAGGTACAGGAACGTGCGGAACGGCACGATCGCCAGCTTGAACCGCCGCCGCAGCGCAAACCTGCACATATCCGCGGCCACCGCCCCCACCCGCCCCGCCAGGTGGGGGTAGGCCGCCCGCTTGCGCGCCAGCACCCGGAGCATCGCAGGGGAGGCGTCAATGCCCACCACGTCAAGGCCCGCGGCGGCCAGGCACAACGCCAGCCGCCCGGTACCGACGCCGATTTCCAGCACCGGCGAACCGGCTTCCTTGGCTTCCCCCACGAAGAATAGGATGTCTTCGAGGTAGTTGCCCGGATAGCCGTCATACAACTCGGCGATGGCGTCGTACTGCGGCGCCTCCGCCGAGCTAGAACTGGTGCAGGAAGCGCACATCATTTTCGTAGAGCGTCCTGATGTCCTCGATATTGAAGCGCCGCTGGGCGATGCGTTCGATCCCGAACCCGAAGGCGAACCCGCTCACCCGGTCGGGATCGTACCCGCCGGCGATCAGCACGTTCGGATGCACCAGCCCGGAGCCGCCGATCTCCACCCATCCGCTCTCCTTGCAGAATCGGCACCCCCGTCCCTCGCACATCTCGCAGTTCACGGAGAAGTCCGCACTGGGCTCAGTGAACGGAAAGAAGTCAGGCCGGAAGCGAATCCGCGTCTGCGGACCAAGGTACTCCCTCAGGAACATCGCCAGTGTGCCCTTCAGATCGGCCAAGCTGATGCCCTCGTCCACCAGGAGCCCCTCGAGTTGGTGGAAGACATCATAACGAGTAAGGGTAACACTCTCTCTTCGGTAGGTTCGCCCCGGCGCCACCACCCGCGTCGGTGGGGGAGTACATCGGCACTGGGAGAGTACCTCCAACGGTGGGAAGCGCGGATCCAGGTTGCGCACTGGGCACTGCTCTTGGTGGTGTGCCCGCATTGCCCTGATCTGGACCGTGGAAGTCTGTGTCCGCAGCATGATCTCGTCGTTGATGTAGAAGGAATCCTGCTCATCCATCGCCGGGTGGTCGGGCGGGTAGTTCAGCGCGGTCCAGTTCAGGGTGGACCACTCCACCTCCGGACCGGTCACCACCTGGTATCCCACCCCGACGAAGATGTCGAGCAAACGCTCCATGGTCATCATCAACGGGTGCTGGTGGCCGATCGCTACTCCGTGGCCGGGAAGGGTGACGTCCAGTTGTTCTGCCGCAGCTCGCTCCGCGGCGGCCGCGGCCTCAAGCTGGCCGCGCCGATCGGCAATGGCTGTCTCCACCCGGCGCCGCGCCTCATTGACGGCCTTGCCTGCGGCCGGCCGCTGCTGGGGAGGGAGCGTGCCGATCGCCTTCAGCGCGTTCGTGACCTCGCCCTCCCTGCCCAGGTAGGCGACGCGAACGCGCTCCAGCTCGCCGAGGTCGGCGGCCGCCGCAGTCGCAGCTTCCGCCTCATCTGCCAGCCGTTCCATCTGCTCTATTGACCAATCGCTCATCTGCTTCCTCTCCGCACACTTTCAACGCAACAAAGCCCACGCCTCGTCAGGGACGAAAGTCGTGGGCTTCCGCGGTACCACCCCGGTTTCCGCCTTCGCCAAGGCTTCAGCGGGCCTGGCCCGCCAGGGCCCCGGCGCGAGTCGGACACCTCATGCTCTCGCTAACGGGAGAACCCGGCGCCCCCTACCCATCCGTCCGCCTCAGGCGGAGGGACTTCAGGGACGCGGCTCCGGGGTGAACTTCGGCGGTACGTCTCCGCGAGCGCCTTTCAGCCTGCGAGCGCCCGTCTCTGGCGGATCGCTGCCCGCCTACTCTCCCCTTCAACACCTGTGCGCGGTTCGATTGCTCTGGAGTCTACCACATCCGGTGCCCTGGGAACAACCTCCATTGGGGCTGTCTGTGGCGGCCGGGGCCTCCCGGCAGCACCCCCTGCTCTCCCTACAGCCCTGCCGCCGCCTTCTCGCAGGTGCGAATCCGCTTCCGCACCTCCGCCGCCGTCCACTCCGGCCTGATGTCCAGGTAAACAGCGCGGCTGAGGACATCCAGCGTCTGCGGACACATGTCGGGGGTGTACTTCGCCTTCGAGCCGCGGTTCTCCGGCCGCTTGAAGGCGTCCAGCGCAGGGTGATATGACCCCCGCTGCTCCATCACCGGCTCCCAGTTGGAGTACACATGCCGGCCGCTGTCAATGGGCGTCCAGGTCCAGATGCCCTGCTCCGCCGTGCCCGCCATGAAGGCGCGCGCCTTCTTCTCCGAGGCGAAGTAGAACCCCAGCACGGTGCTGCAGTCACCCGCCAGATCGTTGTGCTTGATGAACCTGAGCTTCGGGTTGTCGGCCAACGCCGCCATCAGCTTCGCCTTGTGGGCCCGGTTGCGTTTCAGCAGCCCGTCAATGCGGCGAAGCTGGACCCGCAGGATGGCGCCCTGGATCTCGCTCACCCGGAAGTTCCATCCCGCGAACAGGGGAGAGGCCAGCCTCTTGCCGTGCTGCCAGAAGCCGAGCCCGCCGTCGTGATGGATGATAGCGCGGCTGAAGACGGCAAGATCGTCGGTCACCACGGCGCCGCCCTCGCCTGCAGTGATGTTCTTGAAGAAGTTGAAGCTGTAGGCCCCGACGTGGCCGATGGCGCCAAGCCGTTTCCCTTTATACGAGCCACCGTCTGCTTGGCACGCATCTTCGAGCACCTTCACGCCATGCCGCCTCGCCACGCGCATGATCGCATTCATGTCCGCCGGCAGCCCACACATGTGCACCGGCATGATCGCTTTGGTCCGGTCGCTGATCTTCGCTTCCACGTCCGCGGGATCCAGAGTCAGCGACTCGTCCACCTCCGCAATCACCGGCAGCGCTCCCACCGCCAGCGGCGCCAGCGCGGAGGCGATGAACGTGTACGCGGGCACGATCACCTCATCGCCCGGCCCCACTTCCAGACCGGCCAGGCCGCACACCAACGCGGCGGTGCCACTGGTCACCAGCAGCGCGTGCTTCTTGCCCATCTTCTGGGCCAGCTCGCGCTCGAACTTGGCGCATTCGTTGGGGTGACCTTTCTTCGGGTCGCCGTAGCGGAAGAGAATCCCACTGCGGATCACCCGCGCCGCCGCCTTCGCTTCCTCATCACCGATCTTCAGCATCGCCGCCTGCCTTCCTCAGAACTTGACTTCCACCGCCCGCCGCTTGCTCATGTGCGCGCGGTCCGCCGCCACCTCCACTCGCTGCAGCCCGGTCGCATCTGTCGGCCCGTACACCGCAGCCGCCAGCACATTCTCCCGGTCCGCGCTCAGCCACTCACCTGGCGCCGGGAAAGCGTACGTGCCGTCGCCAGGACAGACACCAAGCGAATGACCGTTCAGATAGAGAGCTGCCGCCCCGGTCACCGCCACAGTCACCTGATACGGGATCCTCCACTGTCGCTTCTCCGGCAGCCCGAATGGAACCCGGTACCAGCCAATCCCCGACACCTTGGCCAGGTCGCGGCCCTGCTGCCGCCACGGGCCGAGGCGGATCAGGTGCCAGGTGCTGACATCGCACTCCTGCTGTGTCCATCCCAGCGCCTCGCCCGCTAATCCCACACTCACCTCCCAGGTCGTGACCGGAACTGCGCCGTCCACTCCTATCAGGGACACCGCCGGGAAGCGCGCTGGCTTCTCCGCCACCCCCTCTCGGCCCTCGGCGCGCGGCCTGGTCCGCACGATCACCATCAACTCGTTCTCCCCGAGGCCCAGCGCCTCGCCCGGTAATGCTTCGGACTCCTCCGGCCGGCCGGACAGCTCGGGCACGAGCCGTCCGTTGAGAAACACCAGGGCCACCTGCCCAAACGGGTTCACGGAGATGCGCGTGCGCCCTGCCGGATCGAAGCGCGCCCTGAGCCTCACGAACTGGCCCGGAAGTAGGCCGAGGTCATCTGGACCGCGCGCCATCGCCTCCAGGGGGCGCCACTTCCCACCTTCCGCGGCCGGCTCCCCCATGAACCATCCGCGGTCGAACTCCGCCTGGAGCAGGGGAGGACCGCCCTGAACGGCTCGCCCTATCTCCTGCCACACCGAGGTCGCTTTCCTTTCCTCCTCAAACGGCCCGGTGGTGACCGGGAACCTGGCTACGCGGTCGGGAGTGCTGAATGTGAAGTCCGCCGGCTTTCCGTCCACCAGCACCGCCGAGGGCCTGCGCGGGGTTAGCGCGCTCACCTGCACCTCTCCCTGCCGGCAGTCAAGCGCCGCCTCCAGCTTGTCGGGCCACAGCGCCGCACCCGCCAGGTATGTGCCCGAGATGACGACGGTGTCGCCAGCCGCGCCCGCGATTACCGCGGCATGCCGTGCCCGCTCGCGGGAGAGGATGACGATCTCCAGCTCATCTACCAGCACACACTGATCCTCCTGTCCGTGGAAGTAGTCCAGCACCAGCGCCTTCGTCTCCGGATTCCAGCTCTGTCTGGCCACTTCGCCACTCACCAGCGGAGGCCCCGGCCAGCCGAGCGAGATCTCCCCCGCCGTCTCCGGATCTCCGTACACCACCAGCGCGGTGCGCTCGCCCACCGTGGCGACACCCAGCATCTCCGAGGTCGTGTACCTCAGCGTGCCCCGGCCCACCCGCAGGTTCAGCGGCAGCACCTTCACCGCCCCCGCGGGGAGGGTCACCGTCCCCGCCTCCGGGATGGTCATCTCCTCTCCCGTATTCGGGTCGGTAAAGGAAAGGCGAAGATGATGGGCGGCTGTCCCCTCCTTGTCCGCGAGGAAGAGGAATCCCGTCCCCTTCGTCACCCGAGCTATCACCTCCACCGCCGGATCGTCGCACTGTGCGGCCTCGGCCGCCTGGGCTGCGTGCACCAGCGAGGGCCCGAACTGTCGCAGGAAAGCGCCTATCAGTCGCAGCTCATCGCACCCCGCGGTGCGCGCCCCGGACGCTTGCACCACCCCTGCCCCCATCTGCGGTCCGGCGGCGGGCGAACTCCAGGTCTCCAGGCCGGGCGCGAAGTCTCCCACCAACACCAGCTTCGCTCCGGCCGCGAGCGCCAGCTTCACCCGGTCGGCGGAGCGGCTGGCGGCATTCCCGTCCCCGTACTCGCCCGCCATCCCCGCCACCACCGGCGGGCCGTTCTCCTCCTTCGCCAGCGCACCCAGCGCGGCCAGCACCTCCTCACCCGTCGCAGGAGAGTAGAAGGTGATGGTGTCCAGCACGTTCGCCATGTTCTGCTTGGTATTATCCCGAGAGGCCGGCAGGTTCGACGTCAGCAGAGGCGCCTCCACACCCGACTGCCTGACAAGGCGCGTGAGCCGCGTCAGCATCGCCGCCCCCGCCCCACTGTCGCCCTGCGGCAGCGGTCGCACCGCTACCGTGGCAACAGGGCCGCCCTTGCTGATCTCATGCGCGTGCACTACTGCCATCAGCTCTCCCAGCCACGCTTCCGTGGCCGCCCAGCGGCTGTCCGCAGACTCCAGCGCCAGCACCCAACCCGGGACCCCGCCCCCGGCCCACCTCTCGCCCGCGTAGGGGCCCACGTTGACCTGTGCCCAAACCCCCTCCCGCCCGCACAGGGAGAGGAACTGATCGAGGGCAGTGAGGTCAGCGGCGCCCGGCCTGGGCTGGTGATGGCTCCATGGCACCGTCACCCCTACCAGGTTCATGCCCGCCGCCTTGAGATCGCTGATCAGCCCCTGCCAGCTCGTCGCGGGCAGCTCGGCGTAGGCGATCTCGCCTCCGTACAGCATCACCTCCTGCCCTTGCAGCACGAAGCACTGCCCGTCGTACCTCGCCGCTCCGGGCGCGGGAAACACGGGGGCGAGCGCCGGCGCCGCGGGCGCAGGCGCCGCGGGCCGCACCGGGAACCCGCCCTCCCACAGCACTATCGGCAGGCGGCGTTCGAGACAGCCCTTCAGTCCCGCCCCATCATCATCACAGACCGAGACCACGAGCGTGAACCGGTCGCCGGGCTGCCCCTGCAAAGGCGCCAGCTCCGACCACGGGATGCTCACCTCGTAGATGAGCCTGCGGCCACCTCCCTCCTCTTGGGCCGTCCCGATCCCCACCGTTACTACCCTCACCTCACCCGTCCGCCCCGCCGGCTTGGCGCGGTAGACGGGGTATCCGCTCTTCAACGGTGCGACCACAAATTCGTTCGTCTCTCCGCCGTCGGCGGGCACGAAGGAGAGCACGATGCTGTCGCCGTGGTCAATCTCCGCCACCGACCTCACCCGCACGAGAACGTTATCTTGCACCTGCAAGACCAGATAGCAGGCATTCGCATCCCACGCCGTCCAGATGCCGGCCGCGATGTCCTTCGGGCCACCGTAATCCGCGAACTGCTGAGCGGTGGGGCGCCAGTCCTCCTTGCTGCCCAACGTCGCCATGGGGAGCGCCGGCCACTCGTCCAAGCGCCCATCCAGCCTGGGGGTGGCGGTGATCCGCGGACAGGTCAGCTCGGCACTCGGACTGGCGGCAAGCGCCGCCGCAGCAGCAAGGAGCGTGCTGAGGACGATTACGGCCGCGCAGGTTCGCGCCATCTTAGTCTCTCCTCGTGTGGTCTCCAGTTCACTCTTGCTTCGGTATCCGGGCCGATGTGTCCTTTCCCGCCCAGGGCCGCGGACTCTGCAACACAAAGGAGGATTGTCGGCAGGGAAGACGAATTGTGGTCGGGTCGCCGCCGGCGCCAGGCGGCGGCTGATGCGAGATCCCAGCCTGTGGAACAGGTATGTTGGTCACCGCTGCGCCCGTCGCCTCCTGGTGTGCGGGAACGGCGCCCGGCTGCACTCCCTCAAGGCTTGTTTGGATAGCAGCATGTTGGGCCGGAGCGCGGCTCCTACCCAACGGCTACAGTATCTGTGAGGTTACAGTAGAGATGGCAACCTGTCCCAAATGCCACGCCGTCAACGAAGAAGGCCTGACCCGATGTCATTCCTGCAACGCGATCATGCCGGTCAAGCTCGGCAGCAAGTCGGAGGTCCGCTACGAGCGGGTCCGGCGCAAGGCCGAGCTGGTCGGCATCAAGTGCCCAACCTGCGGGACCCCCAATCCCTACACCCACTTCCGGTGCAGCGAGTGCGGCGGCTCCCTGACCAAGGCCACGCAGAAGGAAAGACTGCCCAAGCTCTGGCTGGCCGCCGGGTTCGCGCTGGCGGTGGCAGTGGTGGTCCTCGCCTTCGTCCTCCGACGAGGTTAGACAACTGACCATAGCTCAGGTTCGACGCGCGGGAGCCAGGATACCGTACCGGGTGACTGGCCCGCGTGTAAGGCTGGATGCTACGAAAGCCCGGACGTGGGCCGGGGCGGCGCCACGATCGCCCGCCGATGGCCGACTTGGCCATTCACCAGCGCCGTGAGCCAATCCCTCGCATTGTACTGGTAGTCAATCGCCTTGTAGCTGCCCGAACCGGCCAGCCGGTCGTCGGCGTCATAGCGGTAGGTCGTGGTCCGGTTCCTGGCATCAGTATGCGTCCACACCCGCCCGTCATCCCGATACGTCCACGTCTCGTGGGTAGAATCCGGGTGGTCGGTACGTGTCAGTCGGTCCGCCCCATCATAGGTGTGGCTGGTCGTCTTCAGCCGGGCGTTCTTCACCGTCTTCAGGTTGCCGACTTCGTCACAGGTGTACTCGGTGACGTAGTTCAGACCGTTGTAGTCCTCGTGCACCTTCTTCAGACGGTGGGTGTACTGGTCATACTCATACTTGCTCACGCGGCCGTTCTCATCCGTCACCGAGTCCAGCCCGCAGCAGGTATAGGCGAAGGTGTTGAATTCCCTCGTACCTCCCTGCGCTATCGCGCTAACGCTTTCAGCGCCACAAGAGTCGTACCAGATCACCTGCCCAGACCATGCCCCACACCATTCCCATAATCGCCACCCAGGTCTTCCAGGATTGCTTCCCCTCGTGTCCAGCATGTCGCAGGAAGGGCCATGCAAGGTACACGATCGCAAGGCGAATTGGGGTTCCAAGCAGGATCACCTTCGCGTGCCCGCCGGTATAGACGTCGCCGAAGTCGGCTCTGTCCAGGCACGCCCATATCATCTCAACAACAGCAGCAAACCCGGCAAGCCCCCCTGCAACCACCCACCGCCCTGTCAGCTCCACGCCCCACGCGGCATATCCCTGCACCTGCCGCCGGCAGATTGGGCAAGGCACCGTCACTCGGGTCACCGTCCAAGCCACCTTACTACTCCCTTCAGGACTCTACCACCTCAGCCGCTGCCCCCGCCGCGACACCCCGCACGCTATCGCGCAGCAAGCCCTGCGGCCACGCCGACCGCTACGATCACCCCAACCATCCGCAGAGCCAGATGGAGACCGGCCCGCCGTGACCACCCGGCGTCACGTCCAAAGACCTTAAGGACCTCCGGCTGCCACACTTCGGACCGATATGCGACCGCCACGGCGGCCCGCAAAGCGGGCTTATCCGCCCAAGTCCGAGGGCCTGCCCTGAGCGCCGTCGAAGGGTCCGAGGGGTACGGATAGTGTATCGCCTTGTAGCTCCCCGACCCGACGGCGCGACGCCGGCGTCACCTTCGCTCCTCCGCCACCCATGGGACAAAGAGCACGATCTTGGTCTCCTCGTCACCCGGCCTTGGCGGACGGAACGGCTCTCGCAATGCTTCTGTGAGGTCTCGGCTCCCCACGGCGGCGCGCAGGATCTCCACCGAGGCGATTGTGCCGCGTATCTTGCGGGTGACGAAGTCTCCCCCAGCGCTGCCCTTGGCGCTGGTCGGAGTGTTACGACGGTGGAGCCCATGCTTCCCCCACTTGGCAAGGTAATAGTCCATCACGACCTGGGGATCATCCGGTGTTCCCAAGATCAGATACAGCGCATGCTCGTCATCTTTACCAGTTGGCGGGCATGTGAACGTGATCACTCTGGCTGACGGATAGAGCGGCGTGGGTATCAGCAGGGATCTGCCGTGACCGTGCAACTGCAGCAGCTCCCCCTGCGGGGAGATGAAGCGCGTTCCCAATTTGAACGTGTGCGCGTACCAATAAATCCAAATCGCCGTGCCCACCACAGCTACAGCGATTGCCAGCCACAGCAGACGTCGGTACGCGACCTGCCGGTGAGTCCTCATCGCCTGTCCTCCCGGAGCGCCTCAGGATTGTGGCATCCCGCACGGGCCTGCCCTGAGCGCAGCCGAAGGGTCCGTGATGTAGCCCCACGCCCCGCCGTAGCGGTAGGGGTTCACGGTGGAGCCGGAGCCGCTGACGTACCGGCCGAAGGTATCCAGGCCTGTCCTGAGCGAAGTCGAAGGAACGTAGTTGTCAGTCACGGTTCCGCAGGCGTCCACCACCTGGGTGATCAGCCCGTCCTTGTCCCGGGTGATCCTCACATCCGTGTCATTGTGGCAATCTATCGCCTTGTGGCTCCCCGACCCGGCCAGCCGGTCATCGGCATCATAGCCATACCCGGCCTGCGACGGCTGCCAGGGCCTTGGGCGAGATCACTCGTGACATCGCCTCCAACACCGCCAACATATCAGCACGCCCATCGCCATACCCATGGCTCCGGGCCAGAATCCCGTCTTATCCGGGAGCGCCAGGGTCCAAGCAAGAAGACACATTACTGCTATTGGCACGACCAGGATCAGCAGGGGCGTTAGCGGACGCCACCTACGGGATCGAGCGACACCCGCGTACACATGACTCATGGTCCATCCTCCGGCGGACCCCACCATGAGCTCCAGGAACCTGAATACTGGGCCTTCAACCATTGCGATCCTACTCGCTTACGGCCAGCCGCGAACCGGGCAATGCCACGGCAACGGCCGCCCAAGCGTCCACATTTCCGAGAGTCTTGCCCGAAGCACTCGCCTCTCTCACCTACGTTCCTCACTCCCCTGCCACTGCGCTGACTCCGCCGAGTACTTCACACACACGACCTGGTCCTTATCATTGAGGTAAAGATGCACCCGCGGGCCGTAACGGCTGTAACGCAGGAGCCTAGTGGCGCCAAGAGGCCCGAAGCGGGAAGAGGACAAGGCCTCCTCGGAGTCCGGGCCGCCCAGCCGCCCCAGCACATCCTCGCGCGCCATCCCCACGGAGAACCTCTTCTCTACCCAAATAGCTGCCTCTCTGTCCCCGGTCTGCAGCACGGCTCCGAAGAAGGTGGATAGTGCCATCACCGCCGTCACCGCCCAGAAGCACACAATCCCCACCAGCCACACCATCCGCAAGACCAGCCTCATCTCTTCTTCCGTCCCCAATAGACGCACTCCACAGTCCCAGCCTCCCCGCAGTGCACCTGAAGCAGTTCTCCATCCACAAGAGCGACTAGCACATGGTCCGGAAACGGTCGGCTGGAATGCTCATATCCAGAATAGGGCTCTCTGGAGAGCGCTGCCGAGTCCCTGATCTCGGTGAACTTCCATGGCGAGTGGGCCTTCACGTCCTCGGCCGCAGCACCCACCCGGACGTCCAGTAGATGTGAGAGCATTCTGTGCGCCCTATCCATTCGGTAGTACATCATCCCCATCCACACCCACGTCACCAGCAGCGCGATTACCACAGGTAACCGACGCCACACTATACCTCGGCCTTCGCTCATGGCAGCGGCTCACTTGTCACTCGGAAACTGGCACGTCCACAATCTTGTCGGCGTTGTGACTGCTACAGCACTTGTCGCAGCTGCAGTTGTTGTGCGCGTCGTTGCAGTGGATGCCGGCCTCGCTCCCCATGCACTGTCATGCGGGTGTGCCTGCCTGCCAGTCGGTGTCCAGGGATGCCGTAGACGGCCGCCGCGTCCCCCAATGGTGTACAGAACTACCAGACCTCAGCGCGAGCGGCAAGCGACCGTAGTATCGTTGCGTAGAGTAGCACAGCGCGGCCGGGCTGTCAAGAGAGACCCCGGACGTCGCGGCGTGTCAGGTACGGGCCGTGGCCGCCGAGAAGGCGGTCCCGGCAGCACTATCGAGACTGGATGCTCACCCGCAGGCGCGCCTCCACACTGCCCGACTTCTCCTCTTCGCCGACCTTGACGCCGAAGCTGGTGCGGAAACTCACATCGTAGTCCCCCCGCACCAACTGGCCCTTGGTGGTGTTGAAGAACTCGGTCGCGGTCACCGTCTCGCGCAGCTCGGGGACCGTGATGGCGAAGCCGCCGGGGGCCGGCAGCTCGCCCATCGTCGTCACGCGGGCGTCGGTGAAGCTGCTGATCCTGGCCAGGCCCACTCCCGCCTGCTCGGTATAGTCGTCGAGAGTCCGAGAGGTGCTCACCGTCACCGACACCTGCGGACCCAGCGGCTGGTACTCCATGGTCTTGCGCCAGGTCGCGCCGACCGCAACCGGCGCCTCCGGGAACACCGACTCGCTGTTCTGCAAGGCGCGGCTCAGATCGAAACCCGGCGCCGCCTGCGAGAGCTCAGCCATGAGCTGTGGATCGGAAAAGGCGAGGTCCGTGGTGCGGCCGTCGGGGGCCAAGGTGATCACGACCGGTGTCATCAGCAACGGAATCTTACTGAGGGCCGCGTCGTCAGGCGGGGCCGATTCCTTGCCGTTGGCGGACCAGCGCAGCTTGCCATCCGCAAAGGTGAAGCTGGCCTTGTCCCCGCCGATGGTAACGGTGGCCTCGACCCGAGGGATGGTGGTCTCCAGCCGCCCGCTGCCATCCGGCAGCACCTCGATGACGTTCTGAGCGATGCTGAGACTTCCCTGAATCCCCACCGCGGATACTTCCGCCCCAGGCACTGTCACCCCTCCGCCGCCGGAGAAGGTGACATCGTACTGGAGCGTATCCCCGGCCGTGAACTTGAGGGCTAGGGGAACCGCGTTCTCGGCCGCGGGCGCGGCGCCGGAAGCGGCAGCGCAGCAGATGGCAAAGACCAGAATCAGCAAGGCTGTGGAACGAGTCATGCCAGCTCTCCTTCTGCGGATGATATTGCCAGGCTTTGACGGGGACGAGCAACCACCCCGCCTCGCGACAGACTATACCACATCCCCGCAGAGGCGTCAGAAGTACCGGCAACCACAAAGACCGCTGGCTAACCGTGGGGCAAATTGTGAGTGCGCCAGAGGCGGTGGGCATTCGCGTGCTGTGGAGGCGACATGGGGTGGTAAGTGGCGCGTAGTCCGGGCGTGGTCCGCTGGCCACGCGTGTGGTATAATGACATCGGCGGATCGGCCTTTGGGGAGGCCGTGAGAGCCGATTACGCTGGTGGCTGGGGCAGTGGGTCAAGGGGGTAGGTAGATGGCGCGCCAGGTGCTGGTTGTAGATGATCATCAGCCGACGCTGCAGTTGATCAGGAGCGCGCTGGAAGGCCTGGGTCTGAAGGTGCGCACGGCCGGCAATGGGGCGGAAGCTCTGCTGGCGGTGGACGAGGAAAAGCCTGACCTGGTGATCCTGGATGTGATGATGCCGGTGCTGGACGGCTTCCAGACGCTGAAGGTGCTGCAGGAGTCACCGGAGACGCAGGAGCTGCCGGTGATCATGCTGACAGCTCGCTCCTCGGACATTGACGTTGCGCACGGTTGGCGATCAGGAGTCACATCATATCTCACCAAACCGTTCTCACTCGACCAGTTGGTGTCTATGGTACGGCGGGTGCTCGAGGCGGTCACTCCGGTAGGGGCAGCCGCGGAAAACCCTGAGTGATAGGCGCGCTTGGGTCGGCGGAAGCCCTGGCTCGCGGAGAGAGGGGAAACGGCGATGGAGATGATGAGATGCCCCCATTGTGGGGCGCAGAACTCCACCAAGCGCGGCTACTGCTACCAGTGTGAGGGGGATCTGCGGGCCGCGCCCGCGGAGACGCAGGAGCAGGAGCCGAAGCGGGACTACGTGCCCACCTGTGCGAACTGTTCGCTGGCGGCCATCTATGCTCCCGCTGGCGTGCAGCTAACCGCCTCCGAGGTGTACTGCACGAAGCACGAGAAAATCGTGTCCGGGGAGATGGTGGCAGGTAATTGCTTCAGCGAAGCGTTTGGTTGGAGACGCGAGGAAATCCTCGACTGAGGCCCTTGGGCAGCGCACTGCAGGTGCTGCTGGCGCTGGGGGTGGTCGGCGGGACCGGACGATGCCAGTCGTCGGTGACCTACACACGCCGCACGGCCGCCGGCGTGCAACTCCATGTGCTCACGGCCAACCTCAATGACCCGCGGGTGGTGGTGTTACCCGCGCTGGCGGCGGGAGGCATCGGCAGGAGCGAGTCGTTTGCCAGCGCGGTGAAGCGGCTCCGCCCGAAGGCCGCGGTGAATGGAACCTTCTTCAGCAAGCGCAGTCTGCGGCCCGTGGGCGACATCGTGGTCGGGGGCAAGCTGACACACTTCGGGGGGATAGGAACGGCACTGGGGATCAGCGCGGAGGGGGTGGACTTCATCCGACTGCCCAAGAGCCGGCGGGTGGATTGGACCGGCTACCAGGCGGCGCTGGCGGCCGGTCCGGTGCTGGTGTGGGATGGGTACGCGAGAACCACACCGGGCGGGGAGGGGTTCGGCGATCCACACGTGTTCGCACACTCCGCTCCCCGCACCGCCATGGGCATCACCAAGCAGAACAAGCTGCTGCTGGTGACCACGGTGGGGGGGAGTTCGCTGGCGAAGCTGGCGCGGGCGATGCGGGAGTTAGGGGCCGTGTATGCAGTCAACCTGGATGGGGGTAGCTCGACCGCGATGTGGTACGACGGCCGGGTGATCCGGACTCCCAGGCGGCGGCTGACCAACTTCCTGTGCGTGTATGTGAAGCCGGAGCCGGTAAGGACGGGGGAACTGAGGCCGCCGCGGGCGCTGGACTGGCGGTCGCCGGGCCAGAGGCCGGGGCCGACTCCCATGATCGGGTTCAGGGTTGACGGGCTGCGCATCTGGGCGGAGCTTCCGAGGCGGTGGGAGGCGGAACAGGTGGTGAAGGTGAAGGCGGAGGGGGAGCTGCCGCCGGGGTCGGTGGTGCGGGTGGAGCTGAACGGGAAGCCGCTGTCTGTGGTGGGGAAGCTCCCGGCGGAGGTGCCGGTGCGCCTGGACGGGCCGCCGCGGCCGAAGCACAAGCTGTGGGTGGGGCTGGTGGACGAGAGCGGAAAGACCCTGGGGAGCGCGCACCGAATCTTCGAGTCGCCGAGCTTGTGAACCTCGGCGCAGGCAGTGAGGCCGAGGAGCGCGGAGCGCGCCCTATCTGTTGTGGCAGCCGACAGAGGCCATGAAGTATCACATCATCACCTTCGGATGTCAGATGAATGAGGCGGATTCGTCTCTGATGGCCGCGCTGCTGGAGGCAGCGGGGTGGGAGGCGTGCGCGCGCCGGGATGAGGCGGATCTCGTGGTGGTAAACACTTGCTCGGTGAGGGAGAAGCCGGAGCACAAGGTGGACAGCTTGCTGGGGGAGCTGCGCAAGGGCCGCGATGAGCATGCGGGTAGGCTGGTTGCGGTGACCGGCTGCATGGCGCAGCGGGAGGGGGAGGAGCTGGCGAGGCGGGGCCGCGGGGTTGACATCGTGCTCGGCACCAGGAGCTTCCACCACCTCGCGGAGGCGGTGGAGCGGGCGCGCGGCGGCGAGCGGCCGGTGGTGATGCTGGGGATGGAGGAGGACCCGTCGCCTGCAAGATGCGCGATGACGCCGGGGAAGAGCGTGCTGAAGGCATTCGTTCCCATCATCCTGGGGTGCACCAACTTCTGCAGCTACTGTATCGTGCCGTATGTGCGAGGTGGGGAGAAGAGCCGGCCCGCGGAGGAGATACGCGGCGAGGTGGAGAGTCTTGTCAGCCGCGGCGCCAGAGAGGTGACGCTGCTTGGGCAGAACGTGCTGGCGTATGGCCGCGACCTTGACAGCGGGGGTGCGTTTGCGGACCTGCTAGGCGATCTGAGCGAGGTGGAGGGCCTCTGGCGGATTCGGTACACCACCTGCCACCCGCGGGATGTCCGCAGGGAACTCATCGAGGTGATGAGAGACCAGCCCCAGGTCTGCGAGCACATCCACCTGCCGATCCAGGCGGGGACGGACAAGCTGCTGGGGGAGATGAACCGGGGGTACACGGTGGAGCAGTACCGTAGGGTGGTGGACGAACTGCGAGCGGGCGTGCCCGGCATGGCCATCACCACGGACATGATGGTGGGCTTCCCCGGCGAGACTGCGGACGATTTCGAGAGCAGCCTCAGGCTGTATGAGACAATCAGATTCGATGCCGCCTTCATGTTCGCATATTCGCCGCGCCCGGGAACAAAGGCGGCGCAGCGCGAGGATCAGGTCCCGAGGAACGTACGACTGGAGCGTCTGCACCGGCTGATCGAGGTGCAGAACCGGATCACCGTGGAGCGCAACCGGGAAGAGATCGGCAACGTGGTGGAGGTGCTGGTAGAGGGGCCGGCGGAGAAGGGTGAAGGCCTGCTGGTGGGGAGGGGGAGGAACAACAAGCTGGTGGTGTTCCCGGGGTCTGGTGAGCTGGCTGGCAGGCTGGGGAGCGTGCGCCTCACGGAGGCGCACTTGTGGGGGTTCAGGGGGGAAGCCCTCCAGGCGTAGCGCGGTGTAGGCTTCCTAGGAGCTGTCATGCATGTCGCAGCCTGGGCCCTTGACGGGCAAACAGGTGTGTGCTATCATCGGCATAAGCGGAAGAAAGTGGTAATCGGAGCTTGACACACTAGATATAGTGTGGTATATAGGCCTGCCCACCAGATACAGGACCTGAGAGATGAGGTGTCCCTACTGCCAATATGAGGACAGCCGGGTGTTGGATTCCCGCACCGGGGAGGACGGGGGCGTGGTGCGGCGCCGACGGGAATGCCCGGAGTGCAAGCGCCGGTTCACCACCTATGAGCGCGTGGGCGAAGTGCGCGTCATGGTGCTGAAGAAGGACGGCCGGAGGGAGCCGTTCGATGCGGCGAAGATCGCGGCGGGGATGGCGAAGGCGTGCGAGAAGCGACCGATCGCCGGAGAGCAGTTCCAGCAAGCGGTTGAGGAGATCGAGCGCCGCATCAAAGATGAGCTGAGGGAGGAGGTGACCGCGACCGAGATCGGCGAGGTGGTGATGGAGAGGCTGCGGGAGATGGACGAGGTGGCGTATGTGCGGTTCGCCTCAGTGTATAAGGAGTTCGGGGACGCGGAGTCGTTTCTGAGGGAGATCGAGGGTTTGGCCAGGGGCGAGGAGGCTCAGGAGGTCGAGCCTGAGCCGGGGGATGTAGCAGCAGCAACAACGCAGGAGTGATCACTGCCCATAGGGAGCTACGAACGTGTCTAGCCTGCCTCAAGATCTGCCACTGCCACGACTGACGGACAACGCGCTCACGGTGCTGCGGAAGCGGTATCTCCAGAAGAACGAAGAGGGGATACCGACGGAAGAGCCGTGGGAGATGCTCTGGCGGGTGGCGCGCGATGTCGCCGCCGCCAGCTTGCGGTATGATCCGGGCGCGGAGGTGGAGGCGGAGGCGCGCATCTTCTACCGGATGATGGCGGATCTGAGTTTCCTGCCGAACTCCCCGACGCTGATGAACGCGGGACGGGAGCTGCAGCAGTTGTCGGCGTGTTTCGTGCTTCCCATCGAAGACTCCATGGAGTCCATCTTCGACGCGGTGCGCAACACTGCACTCATCCATCAGTCGGGAGGGGGAACGGGGTTCTCGTTCTCTCGGCTGCGGCCGAAGGGGGACATCGTGAAGACCACCGGGGGCATCGCCTCCGGGCCGGTTTCGTTCATGAAGGTGTTCAACGCGGCGACGGAGGCGGTGAAGCAAGGGGGCACCCGGCGGGGGGCCAACATGGCGATCCTGCGGGTGGACCACCCGGACATCATCGAGTTCGTGACGGTGAAGCGGGACACCACCGCGCTCACGAACTTCAATATCTCCGTGGGCCTGACCGACGAGTTCATGCGCGTGGTGCAGGTGGGCAGCGAGTACGATCTGGTGAACCCGCGCACCGGGAAAGTGGTGGAGAGGCGGGCGGCGCGGGAGGTGTTCGATCTGATTGTGGAGAGCGCCTGGGCGACGGGAGAGCCGGGGATCGTGTTCCTGGATCGCCTGAACAGCGACAACCCGACGCCTGAACTGGGGGAGATCGAGTCCACAAACCCGTGCGGGGAGCAGCCGCTGCTGCCCTTCGAGGCGTGCAACCTGGGGTCCATCAACCTGGCGCAGTTTATGAAGCACGATCCCTCGCCGGAGGTGGACTTCGAGGCGTTGGGAAGGGTGGTCGGAAACTCAGTTCGGTTCCTGGACAACGTCATTGATGTCAACGAATACCCTCTGCCCAAGATCGGGGAGATGGCGCGGGGGAACCGCAAGATCGGGCTGGGGGTGATGGGTTTCGCGGACCTGCTGCTGCAGTTGGGGATTCCGTATGATTCGGAGGCGGCGCTGGGGCTGGCGGGGCGGCTAATGCAGTTCATCCACGAGAGAGGTCGGGAGGCGTCGGTGGAGATGGCGAGGGAGCGGGGGGTGTTCCCGAACTTCGAGCTGAGCCGGTTTGCGGAGAGCGGCCCCCGGCTGCGCAACGCGACGGTGACCACCATCGCCCCGACAGGCACGCTGTCCATCATCGCGGGTTGCTCTTCGGGCGTTGAACCGCTATTCGCGGTGGTGTACACGCGGCGGATTCTGGACGGCCAGGTGCTGCTGGAGGTGCACCCGCTGTTCGAGCAGATAGCGAAGGAGCGGGGGTTCCACTCACAGGCGCTGATAGAGGAGATCGGCGGGCACAAGTCGCTGGCGGAGGTGGAGGCAATTCCGGCGGAGGTGCGGCGGTTGTTCGTGACCGCTTACGACATCGCGCCGGAATGGCACATCAGGATGCAGGCGGAGTTTCAGAGGCACACGGACAACGCGGTGTCCAAGACCGTGAACTTCCGCCACGAAGCGACACAGGACGACATCAGGCGGGTGTACCTGCTCGCCTACGAGCTGGGATGCAAGGGCGTGACGGTGTACCGAGACGGGTCGCGGGAGGACCAGGTGTTGAGCACCGGCGTCAAGTCTCCGGCCAAAGTGGAGGCAGGCGCGCCGACGCCCGCGAAGGCGGCATCTATCGTGCCTCGGGCGCGGCCGACGCTGACCCGCGGGACGAGCGAGAAGGTGAAGACCGGGTGCGGCAATCTGTACGTGACCATCAACGAGGACACGGAGGGGCTGTGCGAGGTGTTCACCACCATCGGGAAGTCGGGGGGGTGCACTTCCTCGCAGTCGGAGGCGACCAGCCGGATGATCTCCCTGGCGCTCAGGTCCGGGGTAGACCCGGAGGCGATCGTGGAGCAGCTGAAGGGGATTCGGTGTCCGATGCCCTCGTGGGATCGGGGGACGGTGACGCTGTCGTGTGCGGACGCCATCGGGAAGGCGATAGAGCGGTATCTGTCCACCAATGGGAAGAACGGTGATGGCAAGCCGGAGCAGACGGCGCGGCCGCATTCGCTGCCGGTCGGTAATGATGTGGCGTCCACCGGGTACAATCCCGACTGCCCGGAGTGTGGGAGCATGCTGGAGCTGTCCGAGGGATGTGTGGTCTGCCGCGCATGTGGCTATTCCAGGTGTTCATAGAGGACGCCGCGGCAGGGGAGACATCAGGCTGCTGATAGAGCAGGACGGCGGGCCGTGGGTGGTTTGGGACAAGGTGCCTGTGATAGGTGCTTGACAGTGCTGGGGGAGAGGGGGTAGACTGCAGGAAGCGAGTGAGGGCAAGGCCCTCGCGATGCAAGTAGGCGGCCAGGAAGGCCCCCGTGACATGTCACGGGGGCTTTGTGTTTTGGGAACTGCGGCCACGCGGTGTCGAGCGGAGGGAGGCAAACGGAGAGGGAAGCGGCAGATCGCGAAACCTAGGCAACAGGCCTGCGTCGGCAGACTGGGGGACAGCACAGGTCCGTGTGTAAGCTGCTCTGCAAACAGCGGGGGGGGATGGCCCTGCTTTGCAGGACCACGGGCAGCAGGGGCCGGAGCAGCTGCCGTGTACAGGAACGAGCCAGCTCGGACAGGACTTGTGCAGCGAACAGGGCGACCATCGCCTCCAGGTCGCCCTGTTCCGCGTCCGGGCTACCCCGCGGGCAGCACCTGCACGAAGACGCGCCGGCGACGAGGCCCGTCGAACTCGCAGAAGTAGATCCCCTGCCAGGTGCCGAGCACCAGTCCGCCGTTCTGGACGGGCAAGGTCACCGACAGCCCTACCAGGCTGGCCTTGACGTGGGCGTCGGAGTTCCCCTCGGCGTGCGCGTAGGGGCCGCGGCGGGGGATCAGGCGTTCGAGGGTGGCGAGCACGTCGGCCATCACGTCGGGATCGGCGTTCTCGTTCACGGTAAGGCCGGCAGTGGTGTGGGCGCTGCAGATGACCGCCACGCCGTCGGAGACACCTGAGTGGGTGATTGTGTCCTCGACCTGGCGAGTGATGTCCACAACTTGGGTGTGCGAGTGAGTGGCGATCTCGACAGTGTGCATAGCTGATACCTCACGAGTCGGCTGGCCGCGCCATTCCCAGGTCTTCGACGGCCGCGCGCAGGATTTCGGCGACGCTCCATGCCTGGGCGATGCAGCCGCGGGGTGTGTGGGGAGGGTCTCCGTCGAAGATCTCAGATATTGAGTTGAGTCCGGCATCGCGGAGGTGGTCCCAGATGGGAGCGAGCCACGATCGCGCTTCGGCTTGGGCCGCGGCGCGATCCTCCGCCACCCCCAGGTAAGCGGTGATGAACTGGCCCAGCAGCCACGGCCATGCCGTGCCCTGGTGGTAGGCGCCATCTCGGGCGCGCTGGTCGCCGAGATAGCGGCCGCAGTAGCGGGGATCGCTCGGGGACAGCGTGCGCAATCCATAGGGAGTGAGGAGGTCGCGCTGCACTGCGGCGACCACGCCGCGCGCCCGCACCGGATCGAGGATGGGGTACGGGAGGCTGACGGCGATGATCTGGTTGGGGCGCAGCGAGGAGTCGGCAGGTTGCTCGCCGTCAACGACATCGTTCAGGTATCCTGCTCCCTCGTTCCAGAACCTGGCGGCGAACTGCTCCGCGACGGCGGAAGCGGATGGGCCCTGGTGTTCGGCCCCGAGGTGCTCGATGAAGCGGAGCGCATGATGCCAGAGAGCGTTGATCTCCACCGGCTTGCCCCACCGGGGAGTGACCACCCAATCGCCGACCTTGGCGTCCATCCAGGTCAACTGGGTGGTGGGGTTGCCGGCGCGCAACAGCCCGTCCTCGTCCACTTTGATGCCGTGGCGAGTTCCTGTCACATGCCACCTGATAACATCAAGGAAGATGGGCAGAAGCGCATCGCGGATGAACACCTCGTCCTCGGTGTAGTCCAGGTACTTGTGCGCGGCCCAGAACATCCAGAGGGTGGCATCGGCGGTGTTGTAGTCTGGCGGAGACCCGGGACGAGGGATGCGGTTGGGGATCATCCCCTGGTCGCAGTGGGCGGCGAAGGTCTCCAGCACGCTCCGCGCCACATCGTAGCGTCCGGTGACCAGGGTCAGACCCGGGAGGGCGATCATGGCGTCGCGGCCCCACTCCTCGAACCAGTGATAGCCGGCGAGGAGGCTGTGGGCGACAGCGCCGGGTGATGGTCCCGGCCGGGTGACGACAACGGTATCGGCGGAGGCCACGAGGGACCGGATGGGTTGTGGGGCGTCCTGCCAGCGCCGCACGAGCAGCGAGCGCCGGCCGCGCTCGCCGTCGAGCAGGCGCGCCGGGTCCAGCCGGTCCGGCGGCTGCGTGGCGGCGATGAGGTAGCGCGTTTCACCGGCCACGAGGAGGGAGGTGAAGAAGCCGGGGCTCCACTGGTCCTCCCGCCAGTCAAGGCCGCGGGCCTCCTCTTCGCGGTATTCGAAGCTGCGATACCAGTCCTCCCAGAGCTCGAAGTAAGCGCCCTGGAGGTGGACATAGAGGGGCGGCACTCCGGGGTACGGCCTCACCGCGATCAGATCGCGCCCCCCGCCGATCTCCACGGAGGTATCGAAGGCGGTGTTCTCCTGCATCAACTGATGGTAGTCGCGGCAGTTGATCACCGGGCGGACGATCAGGCTGATGCTGCCCTGGCAAGAGATGGCACGGTAGCGCACGATCACCGCGTCGAGTCCCTGGCACATCGCCACCGTCCTCTCGAGACGGGCCGGCCCTGCGGTTGGCAGCTCGTAGTGGAAAGTGGGAAACGGGTCGAGCGCGAACTGGCGGAGATGGAGGTGGCCCTGGGGGTGGATCCTGCCTGGATACTGGTTGCAGGAGAGGTCGTATTCGGAATCGCGGATCGCCACGGTTTCCTCCAGCTTGGAGAGGAGCACGGTGCGGCCGGCGGGAGGGTCGAGGGCGCTTACCAGGAGGCCGTGATAGCGCCTGGTGTTGGCGCCGGTGATGGTGCTGGAGGCATAGCCGCCCAGACCATTCGCCTCCAGCCATTCCTTGGTGGCGGCGATGTCGAAGTCGTGGCAGATGTCAGGCCCGAAGGCGATCACGGGGGAGGCCTTCTACAAGCATGGAGCGGTACCCTGTCCCATGGCGACATCGTCCACCACCATGGACACGGACCGCGCGAAAGGCGAGCGGCGGGCGGCCTGCCCGCCGCTCGGATGGGCTCAGTCCACCAGACTGTACTTCCTGATGTTCTCGTCGGCAAGGGCTTGAACCTCGGCGATCTTGGCCTTGCCGGCCTCGCCGCGCATCAGGTGGCGGAAGCGCCGCTGGACCTTCAGGTAGTCCTCCACCGGAACCTGCTTGATCTTGCGGACCCGGGTCACCTCCCCGTTCTCCCACTCCACCAGAGGGTACAGGCCGCATTCGACCGCCAGCTTGCCGATCTCGACGGTGTTTGCCTCATCGTAGCCCCAACCGGGCGGGCAGGGGACGTGGACCTGCATGTACTTGGGCCCCCGGATGTCGAGCGCCTTCTTGACCTTGCGCTTGAGGTCGGCGAAATAGGACATGGAGGCGACCGCGACATAGGGGATGCCGTGGGCGGCGGCGATGGCGGGGAGGTCCTTCTTGGGCCGGTCCTCGCCGAAGGAGGCGCGGCCGGCGGGGCTGGTGGTGGTAGAGGCGGCGTAGGGGGTGGAGCCGGAGCGCTGCACGCCGGTGTTCATGTAGGCTTCGTTGTCCCAGCAGATGTAGAGGACATCGTGGCCGCGCTCGAACATGCCGGAGAGAGCGCCGAAGCCGATGTCAATGGTGGCTCCGTCGCCTCCGAAGGCGAGGACGCGGATCTGGTCGAGCTTGCCTTGCTTGCGGAGGGCAGCCTCGATGCCGGAGGCGACGGCCGCTTGGTTCTCAAACAGGGAGTGGACCCAGGGCACGCCCCAGGCACTCTCCGGATGGGGGGTGCTGAAGACCTCCAGGCAGCCGGTGGCGTTGACGACGATGCAGTTGGTACCTGCCACCTCCATCACCAGCCGGACGGCGGCGGCCTGGCCGCACCCGGCGCAAGCGCGATGACCTGGAAGGAACCCTCTGCTTATCTCATAGGTGAACGGTTGTGTGGCCATGTTAGCCTTCCTCCAGCACTTCGGCGCGCAGGCCGGCGAAGAAGTCGGACTCTCCGGCCCTGGCGCGATCATACATCTCGTCAACTGTCCCCATGGTGATATCCCTGCCGCCCAGTCCGGCCACCGCGCAAGCGACGGGCACCGCGACTCGGCCATGAAGCGCGGCACGCAGCTCGGCGGCGACGATCCCGTAGCCGCCCACACTCACCGCTTTCTCCAGCACGATGACCTGCTTGGCGCCGGACACGGCCGCCACCAACTCGTCGGCGGGGAAGGGCCGGTAACAGCGGAGCTTGAGCACGCCCACCTTCTCCCCGCCAGCGCGGCGGCGGTCAGCCCAATCTTTCAGCGTGCCGACAACTGAGCCCATGCCGATCAGAATCACCTCGGCGTCATCACATTGGTAGGGTTCGATGACATCCCCCGCCCAGCGGCCGAACGCCTTCTGGAAGTCTCTGGCGACCTCCTTCACCACCTCCTTGGCGGCGAGGCAGTCCTGCTGCAGGACGTAGCGGACTTCCTGGTACTTCTCCGGCCCGATGTAGCCGCCCAAAGTGTAGGGGTCGGCGGGGTCGAGCTTGTAGAGCGGATTGTACCTGGGCAGGAAGGCGTCAACCTGTTCCTGGGTGGGCATGTCCACGCTTTCGTAGGTGTGGGTGAGGATGAACCCATCCATGCACACCATCACCGGCAGCAACACGCGGTCGTCCTCGGAGATCTTGTAGGCCTGGAGGTGCATGTCGAGGCACTCCTGGCTGTTCTCGGCATAGAGCTGAAGCCAGCCGGTATCGCGGATGGCCATGGTATCCTGCTGATCGTTCCAGATGCTCAGCGGCGCCGAAACTGCACGGTTCACGCCGGTGATCACCAGGGGCAGGCGCATGCCGGCGATGTTGTAGAGCACCTCGACCATCAGCAGCATGCCCTGGGAGGTGGTGGCGGAGTAGGCCCGCGATCCGGCCACCACTGCGCCCAGGCAGACGGAGGCGGCGGAGTGCTCGCTTTCCACTCTCACGTACTCAGCGTCGAGCTCGCCGTCCGCGACGATCTGGGAAAGCTCCTCGACGATGTGGGTCTGGGGGGTGATAGGATAGGCGGAGATCACGTCCGGGCGGCACAGCGCGACCGCCTCCGCGACGGCGCGCGAGCCCTCGATCATTTTCCTCATCAGTCGTGCTCCGTGGACATGCTAATAGCTTTCGCGGGACAGGCTGCGGCGCACATCCCACAGCCCTTGCAGTAGTCGTAGTCCGCCTCGTACTGCTTCTTCTCAAGATGGCGGATGCATCCCTCCGGGCAGATGGACTCACAGGTGTTGCAGCCCGTGCACTTGCTCCAGTCCCACACCGGGCGCTGGATGCCCCAGGAGCCGGTCTTGTTGCGTAGGGAGGTGCCCGGGCGGGTGATCACGCCCAGGGGCGGCTTGCGTCGGGCAGTTGCACTCATTTGGCCTGCTCCTTCATCAGCTCGTAGGCGCGGCGGGCGGCCTTGATGTTCCTATCACCCAGCTCGCCGGGGAAGCGATGCCGGATGCTCCGCTCGATCGCCTCGAAGCTGATCATGCCGGAGGACCCGGCGAAAGCGCCGAGGATGGCGGTGTTCATGATGGGGCGTCCGAGCTCTTCGAGGGCGATCTGGGTGGCGGGGAAGGTGACCACGCGCGCCTTGGTGTTCAGCTTCAGTTCCTGCGGTTTGTACTCGCTGTTGATGAGGACGGTGCCGTTGGCCTTGAGTCCGCCGAGCACGTCCACACTCTCCATCAAGCTGGGGTCCTGGACGATCACGTAGTCCGGCTCGTAGATCTGGCTACGGATGCGGATGGGGCCGTCGCTGATGCGGCAGAAGGCCATCACCGGCGCGCCCCGCCGCTCGACGCCGAAGGCGGGAAAGGTCTGCGCCTCCTTGCCATCATCGAAGGCGGCCACCGCCAGCAGCTCCGCGGCGGTGACGGTCCCCTGGCCTCCTCGGCCGTGTAGTCTGATTTCGATCATGTGTGCGTCCTCTCTATTGTAGGGCGGGCGTACTGACGCTCGCCGGCGGCGCGCTTCTGCCTCATACAACGGTGTAGCCCTTGGTCTGCGGGAGCGGAGCGGATGCCGCTAGCGCGTCAAGAGAGGGGTTCTACACGGGGACGCATTCTCCTGCTATCTGGAGACTGTGATTGTCGTGGGCGAGGAATCTCCGCCGCGCTGCGCTCCTGCCCTATGACTGCCTCCGCAGATGCTCATGCATCGCCTTCGCCGCCCGCTTCCCGTCTCCCATGGCGGCGATGACGGTGCCGGCGTCGTTGGCGATGTCGCCGCCGGCGAAGACGCCGGCGATCGTGGTCTCACCGGTGTCGGGGTTGACGACCAGGCGGCCGTCCTTCTTCACCTCCAGGCGGGGTTCGCTTTGGGGGAGGAGGGGGTT
>Ga0315277_10000494_pt1 | contig 63317 bp, 54 predicted proteins | sample YL17G05_15_MG_FD_203695 | JGI IMG/M metagenome (GOLD analysis project Ga0315277, IMG submission 203695) | Sediment microbial communities from Yellowstone Lake, YNP, Wyoming, USA - YL17G05_15 | ecosystem: Environmental > Aquatic > Freshwater > Lake > Sediment | place: USA: Wyoming | collected...
TGACTGTTTCCGGTGGTTCTGGTACTCAGTACGTTTTCACTCAGTGGAGTGGTGATGCATCCGGCAGCACTTCCCCCTCGAACTCGATTACGATGAATGGTCCTAAGACTGCTACTGCCAACTGGAAGGCTCAATACTACCTTACTGTCACGTCTGCTTATGGTGCTGTTGGCGGTCAGGCCTGGTATGATAGTGGCAGTACGGCTTATGCTGCTGTTTCTCCGTTGACTGTTTCCGGTGGTTCTGGTACTCAGTACGTTTTCACTCAGTGGAGTGGTGATGCATCCGGCAGCACTTCCCCCTCGAACTCGATTACGATGAATGGTCCTAAGACTGCTACTGCCAACTGGAAAACCCAATACTACCTGACGGTTGTTTCTGCTCGTGATTCTCCTGTTCCAGTTAGTGGTTGGTTTGATTCTGAGACAGGGATAACTGCGTCAGTTACTTCGCCTGTTGCGGGTTCGTTTGGTACTCAGTACGTCTGTACTGGCTGGACTGGGATGGGAAGTGTTCCGGGCTACGGTAGTTCCTCTATGGTGACTTTCACGATAAACACGCCCTCAAGCGTAACATGGAACTGGAAGACTCAATACCAAGTGATTTTTGATCAAACTGGTGTAGGCTCAGACTTCACCAGCACCGTAGTAACTATTGACGGCGTGAACTATAGTCGCAGTGGTCTGCCCACTACTCCCCAATTCTGGTGGGATCAGGACTCAAGCCACAGTTTCTCGTATGCATCACCTCTGCCTGTCAATGGCGGCGAAAACTATGTTTGGAGTTCCACTAGCGGACTCTCAAGCCTTCAGAGCGGAACACTGACAATCACAACCTCTGGAAGTGTAATAGGAAACTACGTCATGCAGAATCGCGTTACATTTGATCAAACTGGTGTAGGCTCAGACTTCACCGGCACCGTAGTCATCATTGACGGAGTTAACTACAACGGGTCACAACTGCCCATTTCGTTCCCATGGACAAGCGGTTCCTTCCACACGTTTGCCTACCAATCACCATTGATTCCCAGTGCAAACACCAAGTATGTTTGGAACTCTACAACCGGCCTGACAAATCTGCAAAGCGGCTCCATAACAGTTACAACATATGGAAGCATAATCGGCAACTACAAAACTCAGTACTACTTGACTGTGACGTCTGCTTATGGTCTTGTTGGTGGTCAGGGCTGGTATGATAGTGGAGTTAGTGCGTATGCTACTGTTTCTCCGTTGACTGTTGCTGGCCCGTCTGGCACGCAGTATGTTTTCACTCAGTGGAGTGGTGATGCATCCGGCAGCACTTCCCCCTCGAACTCGATTACGATGAATGGTCCTAAGACTGCTACTGCCAACTGGAAAACCCAATACTACCTTACTGTCACGTCGGTTCATGGTCTTGTTGGTGGTCAGGGCTGGTATGATAGTGGAGTTAGTGCGTATGCTACTGTTTCTCCGTTGACTGTTGCTGGCCCGTCTGGCACGCAGTATGTTTTCACTCAGTGGAGTGGTGATGCATCCGGCAGCACGTCTCCTTCAAACGCTATCGTTATGAATGGTCCTAAGACTGCTACTGCCAACTGGAAAACCCAATACTACTTGACCTTGGCAACTGATCCTTCTGGCGTAGATTCTCCGTCGGGTGCTGGATGGTATGATCCCGGAGCTTCCGCCACAATATCCATAGATGGCTTCGTAGATATCGTGCCAGGTTCTTCACGCTATAGATTCAATGGCTGGACAACAGCCAACATGAGCGAAATAGAAGACCCTTCGAAATCCCCCACAGAAGTATTAGTTGATGAAGCAAAAACCGTGACGGCTGACTACGTCACACAATACTCAGTGTACTTCAACCAATCTGGCATAGGCCCAGATTACCTTGGAACGGTCTTGGACGTTGACGGAGTAAACTACAATCTCAACTCTCTACCGGGGCCATTTTGGTGGGACAGCGGGAGCGTACATTCATTTGCCTTCCACTCACCACTCACGGTTAACGGCAAACGCTACGTATGGATCAGCACCACAGGTCTATCCACTCTTCAAAGTGGTACCTTGACTGTTACAAACTATGGGAGCATCGTAGGCAACTACAAGACCCAATACCTGCTTACAGTAGTGACAGACCCAGCAAGCCTGAGTCCCCAACCCAGCCGAGACCCCGCAGGCGAAGCAGGACCAACAGACGGCTGGTGGTACGATACCTCCACAAGCGTGACACTAACTGCCCCGACGATCAGCGGCTCCACCTTCCTATACTGGGACGTTAACGGAACATCCAAAGGCATCGGAGTAAACCCAATAGCCGTGAATATGAACGCACACTACAAGGCAGAAGCCCACTACTTGATCCTATCATTCACAGTGACGATAAGCCCAGCTTCAGCATCAGTAAACGTGGGTCAACCCGTAAGCTTCACGCCCGGCGTCACAGGAGGAACATCACCCTATACTTACCAGTGGTACTTGGACACAAACCCGGTGGCCGGAGCCACATCCAGCAGCTGGACTTTCACACCGACAACAAGCGGCATATACTACGTGAACCTACGAGTGACTGACACCAACAACAACACGGCACAATCTCAAACCGTACAAGTAGTTGCTTCAGCAGCTGCCGTGGGAGGATATTCGATCTCGTTGGCCCAACAGACCCCACTATTCCACATGGCAGCATACGCTGCACTTATGGCCTTCCTCGGACTCATGCTGAGCGTAACGAGACGCAAGAGAAAATAGTTTCCTCCCACACTCTATTCTTCAGACGCTGATAAACACTAGAGTTTAGAGGTTAGTTTGCAGTGAGTAAGAGGCGAAGAGAAACTCCGCGGAGAAAGAGGCGTGCGTTCTCAAAAAAGCAGCTAGCAACGTTCTCCATGATCTTCGCCGCTGCGATTGTCGTGGTTTCCACGATTCTCCTTTTCCAGCAGCCACATAATGATCACTTTTCTCTCAAAGCAGCTATAGTCGACCAACTAGGTGTAGAGCTTCCAAACCCCACATTCGTAGACAACATCACCGCTGTCTTAACGGAATATGGCTTCAGCGTTGAACACATCGTAGAGCCTGGCGTGGACTTCTTCAAGGGACTCGCAAGAAACAACTACGGAATCATAGTATTAAGGGTTCACTCCGCCCTAAGATTACCGGACAACTTAACGGTAGATTTCTTCACTTCTGAACCCTTCAATACGCAAGACCATGTTCAGGAAAGAGACGAAGGGCTTGTGGTCGAGGGCATACTGAACTACTCAGGAACCGAAAAAAAGTATTTCGCCATTACACACAAGTTCATAGAGAAGCTGGAGGGCAATTTCCCAAAAAGCATAGTCATCGCCATGGGATGCTGGAGCCTAAAACAGGGCTTAGAGCAAATGGCAGATGCCTTCATCAAAAAAGAAGCGAAAGCCTATGTCGGCTGGACCGATATGGTTGAGATATCGAGCGTAGATAATGAAACTGCCAAGTTGGCTAGGCGACTTCTCGTGGAGAACAAAACCATAGAACAAGCGGTCAATGAAACGTCTCCCGACCCCTATTTTGGAAGCACCCAGAGGTATTATCCAGCATCTGCGGGAGGTCTAAGATTATCTGACCTGATGAAAGAAGCAAAGGGTACAAGCAGTTCCGTTAATTCAGCAATTCTGAGCTACTGCTGCAACCTAGCACTGGCAGTTGTAGATTCCAGTAATGGGAAATCGAAGGATCTCAAATGGGCAACGCACCAGACTGACCCGTCAGCCTCTTCAACTGTCTAGAGACAGTGGCATACAATTGGTTTCGGAGGGATTCACCTGCAAGGTTGATTCTTCGCAGTTTCCTGATTTCCTCTGCTAACCACGCATCCTCCAAGACTTCGTCTAGCCACTTCACAAAGTCGCCACGGTGCAAGTGAAACTCCAGAGATTTCATGTTTACCTCATTTATCTTTTCCACAAACTCTTTCAAGGATGCGGCGCTTACACCAGTGTAGTTTCCGATGGACGTGAAGAAGTAGAAGGCCTTTTCTCTGGGAACGGTTCTCAGAATCTTGGTTTGCTCGGCTGTCATAATTTTTCTCTATTATATTACGTGTTTCTTTTATAAATGTTAGCCTTCTGGGTCATTGAGTATTGAAAGTGGTATTTCCTTGAATTTCTTCGTCACCATTGAAGTGCGAATTCTCAAAACACCATGTAAAGGAGCCACAGAGTTGGCAATGAAATCGTGCAGGCTTTCTTGGCTTTCTGCAACAACTTTCGCTATTATCTGCAACTCTTCCGAAAGGGACGAGTAGACTTCTAAGACCTGTGGCGCCTCGCAGAGTTTCTCCGCAACCCTCTCGCTTTCTTTTGGATCAGTGAAAACTGTCATCACGGCCATGATTCTTCCTTTTCCGGTTTTTTCAGCATCTATTATGGCTGTATATTTCTTGATGATCCCATACTGTTCCATTCTTTTTATTCTGTCGTAGACTGTTGAATGGGCTATTCCCAATTGTTTGCCTATGGACATGTAGGTTTGTCTCGCGTCTGTTTGTAGTGCCTCTAAAATCCCCATGTCTATGGCGTCTAGCGGAAAGCCATTGCTCTTGAGCCGCAAGGTTCCACTTTCCATTTCCAAGATTAAATGCTCGTATGATTTATCCTTTATTGTCGGAAAAATGTAGGTTTCCACGGCCGTTTTTCGTCATTCTATGAGCGGGGTTTTACCGTAAAATTGTCAGAAAAAACCCTAAATGCCTTCAAGTTTTTGGAAGTCGAGCAAGCAATCCTACATTTTTGCAGAAAATGTGACAAATAGGTTTAAATTTATCGCTGAGACATAGAACATTGTTCTAGAAGATACTTCCGTCGGAAGGTCGTGGTAATGATGAAAATGCCCAAGATATGGGAAATTCTCCTAATGTTTAAGGATTCATGTAAGGGTCGAGGCTGGAAAACCTCCGAGAATGAAGACTGGGTTGAAGCTGACGAGTGCTATCACAATTTTCTCTGGACTAAAGGTGTTTCTTTTTCTTCCTTCAAAAGAATAGTTACGAACAAGAAATGCATAGTCCGAGAGAGTCTTTCCTACCGCGTCGTTGAGGCTTCATACACTGCATGGCTGTTTTCGGAAAAGCCGTCAGGAACTATGATCAAACTCGTTTACGAGAACCCTAGCTTTTCAAGCAAAATAGCCCTTTATGACCTCAGTCAAATCCTCGAAGGAAAAGGCCTATGTACCCGACTTAACGACACTGACAGTCCAGTGTTCAAAGAGTTCGAAAGCTTCCTCAGGAACGAATTAAAAGCCAAGATCAAGCCTGTTCCCATCGCTTCAAGCTCAGAAATCAATCCTGACGAGTACACTGTCAAAGAAGTAGCATAGTTGCATTTATCTTCAAAGGCTTGATAAAGGAAAAGCTACTTATGATACTCTTTGTGAGGAAAAATGGTCGATGAATCTGACGCCGAGAAAATGAAAAGGCTGGTCGGTTTCAAAGGGAACCTCGAAAAAAAAGTGGAGCAATTGGAAACAGAACTCAAAGATGCGCAGGCCATGCTTGAAACAGTAAACTCAATTCTACTTGAAAAAGGATTCAAGCACCCTCAGATAACTAGAAAAACCGCTTATATCCAAGAAGCTTCGCCTAAGCAAGAAATCACCCCAGAAACCGGATATTCTGCCGAACCATTGACTACTCCTGAAAACGTTGTCCCACTCAACGCTGCAACAGGCGAACTCCTCGCCATTCTTCACACTAGTGAGAACTCTTTACGTGTGCTTCCCGCAGAAGACAAGAAATTCAGCGTCAACACGCCACCATTCGCCCAATTCTTAGTTGAGAGAGTCCTAGTCAAAATGCAAGAAAGAGACAGCGAACTGGCCAGAGCAGGACAGCTATCAACAGATAGGATCTTCTCGTACAACATCCTCAGAGAAGGCGACACGATCCATGAGATACTGATCAAAAACATTGACGCAGAACGTCTGAAGGAACTGAGATCAAGCATCCGATGGACTTTAGAAAAAATGTACGAAAAGATGCAAAGCAAAGACCAATGATCATCACTTGGCACGGTCAAAGTAAATATTCTTGCCCTTAGCCGAGACTGGGATACCGATCAAGACTGTAGCCTCTTCCAACACCTTCAACCTCAATGCAGCCGCGCCAACACGGTACATTATGCGATTATCAACGTTTAGCAAGCTTGCAGTTCTTGTCGCAGAACCCAATGCTATCCCAAGATCCAGTGACTTAAACAGACACGTTGGACCCAAGAAATCTTCACCCCTGACTTTCCTTGTTTTGTCAAACTCCTCGCAAGTTCTGTAACCGCATGCCCCACAGTTTGATCCAAAACTTCTGCCACCTTTGACGCCGATCAAAATAACGGCTTTTGAATCCCTAACGTTCTTAGCATCTCGCCTAAACACCTCAATGGCACGATCTCTTGCTATGTGTTCCATCTCATCAGCAATAGCGTCTTTTTCTTTCCCGTAAACAATCAACGTTACGATGTCATCTATTCCCGCGGATTTTGGAGCGGTCCTCGCTGACACCATCATCAGCTTGGCAGATTCCAGCAGAGCATCCGCCTCGGCGCTTTGATAACCAATTTCAGGTGGACACAACTCGACAACTACCCCATAGTACGATTAACTCTGCTTACGATATTTGAAGTTTTCATCAAAAACCTCGCAATCAAGCAGGATGCAAAAAAGTCCAACGCCGCGTATGCTGGCTCACATAAAAAAAGGTTAGAAGCGGAAAGGTATCTTCAGTAGTTCTATCATGGCGTTCATCTGGCCAGTGTAAATGCTTACAGCTAGAAACGAAACGCCCAGAAGGAGCAGCAAGGCCCCAATCACTCTTCGTTCAGAAGTATCCATGTTTTATCCTACCCTAAATGCTTTTTCAAAGCAGCTTCAATATTATCTTTTGGAACACATCCAACGATTCTATCAACTTCCTTTCCTTTTTTCATTATCAGCACCGTTGGAATGCTAAAAACCTGAAAACGTTCTGCCGTAGTTGGGTTTTCATCAACATTAAGCTTACCGACAAGAACTCTACCAGCGTAATCCTTTGCCAATTCCTCAATCGTCGGTGCCAACACTCTACACGGCCCACACCATGACGCCCAAAAATCGATCAAGGCCAACGTGTTTTTGTTCACGATATCATTGAAGTCTGCATCAGACACATGCAAAGGCTCGTTTGCCACTTCTTGCTTTTCCCCCTTAGAATCCACGAGTTCTTTCAGTTTCTCTTTTCTCATACGCTTCAGTTCTTCGTCTGATATAAACTGTTCGTGGTTGCTCACCTTTGTTCTTCTTCCTCGCTTCACTGCGCCTCTTCCAGAATCGCCAGAAACCACTAATAGCCTTGGGCCTTGCTCAATCCGCTCCATTCATAATTGCCAATTTCTGTTAAGGAATAACCCGAATCAGGCAGCTGATGCCACGAAACAGAACTAGAACAAAATCAGGAAGAGCTTCGGCTTATTCTCAGGTCGTTACCTCAAACATTCTCTCCAATGCCTTTCTCGCTTTCTTGGCCACAGGTTCAGGAACGGAAACCAAGTGCTTTTCCTCTTTTAAAGCCACATAAAGCCTGTCAAGTGTATTCAGTTTCATATTCGGACACACAGCTCCATCATAAGCCAATACAAACTTCTTGCCAGGATTATCTTTTCTTAAGCGGTGCAGGAGCCCTTCTTCAGTACCCACTATGAAAGTCTCGGCCTGACTTTTCATTGCATAATGATACATCTGAGAAGTGCTTCCAACGAAATCAGCCACCTTCTGCATTTCAAGGCTACATTCCGGATGAGCCATGACAACCGCATCTGGATACTGCATCCTAAGCACTCGAACATCCTCAGGTTGGAAAAGTAAATGAGTTGGACAAAACCCCCACTCAGGAACGGGGATAACTGTTTTTCCAGTTTTCCGCTGAACATATTCAGCCAAGTTGCGATCAGGTCCAAAAAGCACTGTTTCAGCATCCAACGATTCTATGATCTCTACAGCATTTGCGGATGTGCAGCAAACATCACAGTGCGCTTTTGCCACGGCCAAAGTATTAACATACAAGACCAATGGGGCATCGGGGTAGTGGGCCTTTGCTTTCTTAATCTCTTCAACATTAAGCATTTGAGCCATTGGACAGCGCGCCCCTAGAGTCGGGAGCAAGACTCTTTTGTTCGGATTCAGAATTGCCGCAGATTCAGCCATAAAATCCACAGCTGCAAAGACTATTAGCTTCGCATCTCTCTCAAGCATAGCCTTTCTACTCAACTCTATGCTGTCACCCACGTAGTCTGCTACGTCTTGGATTTCAGGCCTTTGATAGTTGTGCGCTAAAATCACAGCTTTCTTCTCTTTACTCAGCCTGCGTATTTCTTCGGCCAAATTCACTAATATACGCCTTTCAGCTAGCTATGAAAATCTGCTAATCAATATGCTCGATATATTGTTTGCTTAGCTTCACACATTGATTTCACATTTCAAAAAGCCTAATCTGCTGCGCCCAGAATCTCATCCTCTACGCAGTGCTGACTCATCTTGCGCTAAGAACGAGAAAAACTGACCGTGAGGAACGACGTTCAATTGCCTATTGGATGACCAAAGGAAACTCTGTTTTTCCTATTCAGTTGTCTGTTCCAAAACACGTCGAGATTAGCCGAGTAGTCTATCATGCAGGCCTTCTGTGTATCAAGGTCTCGTAAATGTAATAACTGTCCACGATCATCTCAACGTTCAATTCCTCACTATTCCTTGCTGAACTTGCTCTGAGCCTCTTCATCATTACCACTCCTGCCAAGCACAACAAATCGCGAATCGTAATATAAGCGTTACCATAGAAATGTTCAACTAAACTACAACAGAAAGCCACCTGAAACACGCGAAAAAGCAGATTTTGGTGCAGCGGGCCGGATTTGAACCAGCGAACCCCTACGGGAAAGGATGGCTCATAGGGGGCTCTTCAAACCCTTAGCGCCCGATCTTGAGTCCTTCGCCTTTGACCTAGCTTGGCGACCGCTGCACACAAATAGAGACTTTTCGATCTTTCTTATTAATTGTTTCCCAAGCTTTCCACCACGAACGACTGGTATGCCCGAATGAATTTTCCAGCGAACTCGTTTGCGTATCTCTCTGTTCCTCTGTGCTTCGTGTCTATGCCCGTTCTTGCATGATGATAAAATTCATGGAGGATTACGAAAGGCTCTTTGAGTGCACTACCGTGGAAAACAGAAATGGTTTTGGTTCTCGCGTCATAACACCCAAGCGTTCTCGCTTTATGTCCTTTTGGTAGTCCTACCTTCAATTTGGGTACACAGACACCGTAATGTTTAGCAAGCCGTTCGAGGGCCTCTTCTGTCTTCCCATTCGCGATGAGCCAAACGATAGCTGCTCTGAACTCTTGCTCTTCCAATTCTGCTCCCGAACTCTGTCTGCTGCCGCATAACAAATACTTTGTGCGATAACCCACTCAAATCTAGGAACGAAAAGCGCCAGCCACACAAAAACCGACAGCCGTACAAAAAGTTTATTAGCCAGCTACGTGGTTTACGATGCTAGTTTCCAATATCGGTGATCATTTTTCAGTCGGAGGAAATCAAAGATTTGAGAAAATCCACATTATGTAAGATTGTTCCCAAAAGCCCACGTGTCAAGTTGTTTGGAGTTGACTTATATTGACTGAGATTTCAAAAGAAGATACTCGTATTATGCTAGATGCATTCTTCAAGGAAAAAGGCTTGGTTCGTCAACATCTGGGCTCTTTTAACGAGTTTATTGATCATGGCTTGCAAGAAGTGATAGATGAGGTTGGAGAAATTTCGATTGAAGTTCCAGAAAGCCCGTACAAGGTCAAGCTGGGACAGATCTGGATAATTGACCCGCAAACGAGGATAACAGGTCCATATGCAATAGAAGTGGACGGCACAAAACACGAAATATATCCTCTTGAGGCCCGACTCAGAAACCTCACCTATGCTGCACCCGTAGCGCTGGAAATGACTCCAGTGATAGACGGTAGAGAGCAAGACACAGAACTCGTCTACGTCGGCAACATACCCGTAATGCTGAAGTCAAAACTATGCTTCCTTTCACAACTCTCAAGAGAAGAACTGGTAACATGCGGAGAAGATCCTGATGACCCAGGCGGCTACTTTGTGGTCAATGGCTCCGAAAGAGTAATAGTAGCCATGGAAGATCTAGCCCCAAACCGTGTTATCGTAGATATAGACGACAAGGGCACAACACCAATATATCAATCCAAGATATTCTCAACAACAGTAGGTTTCAGGGCTAGAATAGAACTGAAACTGAAGCCAGATGGAGCCATATATGTCTCAATTCCAGGCGTGCCGACAGAGATTCCATTCGTAGTATTGATGCGCGCTCTGAGTCTCGAATCGGACAAAGACATAGCAGAAGCCGTATCTCTTGAAAAGGAACTGCAGGCTGAGCTGGATCCGTCTTTTGAAAAAGCATTGGGCGTAGACAACCCAAAGGACGCTATTCTTTTCATAGGAAACCGTGTTGCGCATGGACAAATTGAAGAATACCGCGTTCAAAAAGCTGAGACCGCAATAGACAAGAACTTTTTGCCGCACATCGGCAGAACAAGCCAAAATAGAAGAGACAAGGCTGTCTTCTTAGGCGAAATGGCATGCAAAGCCGTTGAGCTTAAACTGGGAAGAAGACAACCTGACGACAAAGACCACTTCAAGAACAAACGACTGAGACTTGCAGGTCAACTGCTAGCAGATCTTTTTAGGATAGCATTCAGAAACTTGGCAAGGGACATAAAGTACCAGCTCGAACGCATAGGCGTAAAAGGGCCAATCATAACTGTCTCAGCTGCTGTCCGTCCAGGAATAATAACTGAAAGATTCCAACACTCGCTAGCAACCGGAAACTGGGGAAGAGGCAGAGTCGGTGTGACTCAGCTTCTGGACCGAACAAACCATATTTCGACCCTAAGCCACCTGCGCAGGTTGCAGTCACCTTTAAGCAGAAGCCAACCGAACTTTGAAGCAAGAGATCTTCACGCAACGCACTGGGGAAGGCTTTGCCCGAATGAAACACCAGAAGGATCCAACTGTGGTTTGGTCAAGAATCTGGCGTTGTCAGCATGTATTTCCGTGGGCGTGAATCCTGAGCGGATGAGACAATTGCTTGCGACCATGGGCGTCGTGTCAATACACGAAGCAAACGACTCTTTGAAACTCTCAGGAGCAAAGACGTTCATTGACGGCAGTCTTGTAGGATACTGCAATTCCTCAAACGAATTGGCACGCGAATTCAGAATGAGTCGCAGACGTGGCGAAATCTCAACTGAAGTGAACATAGCCTATTTCTCGAAAATCTACGGCGAAAGAGATGAACTATACGTCAACTGCGATGAGGGAAGAGTGAGACGACCTCTCATAATCGCAGAAAATGGAGTCTCGAGACTTCAGCCAGAACACTTCAAGCGTATTGAGTCAGGAGAATGGTCATGGGAGGACCTCGTCAAAAATGGCATCATCGAATACCTTGATGCCGAAGAAGAAGAAGACGCATACATCGCTCTAAGTCCTGAAGAAATAGGAACAGAACATACGCATTCAGAAATCGCGACCTACACAATCCTTGGAATTTGTGCTTCAACAATACCGTATGCAGAGCACAACCAATCACCACGCAACTCGTATCAAGCAGCAATGGCCAAGCAAGCTTTGGGAATTTATGCGACAAACTTCCAGCAACGCGTGGATTCAAGATCGCACATCTTACATTACCCGCAAGTGCCTATGGTGGACACTGCGCTAATGGAAACGATGGGTTACAAGCTTCGGCCTTCGGGTCAGAACTGCCTGGTTGCAGTTCTTTCGTTCGAGGGTTACAACATGGAAGATGCTTTGATATTCAACAAGGCATCGATCGAGAGGGGGATGGGGCGATCCACGTTCTACCGGATATATGAAGCAGAATGCCGCCAGTATCTGGGTGGGCTCAAGGATAAATTCACTCTCCCCGAGGCTGGAACACGTGGTTTTCGCGGAGAACAATACTATCGACTGCTTGAGCCAGATGGAATTATCGGTTTAGAATCAAGCGTTGCTGGGGGCGACGTATTAATCGGCAGAATAAGTCCTCCAAGATTCTTGGAAGAATATAAAGAGTTCGAAGTGAAAGGACCATCTATGCGAGACACCTCTGTCGACATGCGCCCTTCAGAAACAGGAACGGTCGACGCCATTTTCGTTACGGCGTCAGGTGAAGGAAGCAAACTCGTAAAAGTCAGAGTCCGTGACCAACGCGTTCCAGAACTGGGTGACAAGTTTGCCTCTCGACATGGGCAGAAGGGTGTGATAGGCCTGATAGTTCCTCAAGAGGATCTACCCTTCACTGAATCTGGCATAGTGCCTGACATAATAATAAACCCACATGCTATCCCGTCAAGAATGACCATTGGACAGTTTATCGAATCGCTGGCCGGAAAGGTCGCAGCCGCAAGGGGAAAACCCGTTAACGGCACACCTTTTTCAAATGAGACTTCTGATGAAGTCAGAAAGGCGCTAGTCAAACTCGGCTTCAGCCATACAGGCGCAGAAGTATTCTACAATGGTGTGACAGGAGTAAAATTCGTGGCGGACATCTACATTGGGGTTGTCTACTATCAGAAGTTACACCACATGGTTGCTGACAAAATGCACGCTCGAGCCAGAGGACAAGTGCAGATGCTGACAAGGCAACCTACTGAGGGAAGGGCCAGAGGCGGTGGCCTGAGATTCGGCGAGATGGAACGTGACTGCCTAATTGGTCACGGTGCTACAATGCTTCTTCGAGACAGACTGCTCGAAGAATCAGACAAATACACTCTCTACATATGTGAAACATGCGGACAGATCTCTTATTATGATATGAAACAGCGAAAATACGTCTGTAAACTTTGTGACGACAAAGCAAAAATCTCACCAGTAATAGTTTCATATGCCTTCAAGCTGCTTCTGCAAGAACTGATGAGCCTTTGCATTGAGACCAAATTGAAGCTTAAGGAGAAAGCCTAGTATGGTAGCAGAGGAAATAATCCATAAAGTTGTTGATGAAATCCACTTCGGTCTGTTCTCACCGCAAGAAGTGCGCAAGCTTTCGGTCGCTGAGATTCAAACGCCAGACACTTACGATGAAGATGGCGCGCCAATTACAGGTGGATTGATGGATGGCAGGCTTGGAACTCTCGAACCAAGACAACGATGCAAAACCTGTGGAAGCACAGCCATCCGCTGTCCCGGTCACTTTGGCCATATCGAGCTTGCAGTTCCCATAGTGCATATAGAATTTACGAAAATAATGCACGATCTTTTAAGAGCAACGTGTCGAAACTGTGGACGTATCTTGCTTCCAGACGAGACTGCGGGCAAGGCGAGTGCCAGAATCGACAAGACTCGTCAACTTCTGGGGCTTGTCCCGGATGAAGTCTACAAACTGATACTTCAGGAAACCAAAACTAAACAGTGCCCCCACTGTGGCGCGATTCAGAACAAAATAACCTTTGAAAAACCAACAAAGTTCAGTGAACAGATTCCCGAGAGCGGTTCAGAGCAACTGACACCAAGCATGATTCGAGAGAGGTTAGGTCGCATTCCAGATGAAGACCTTGAATTACTGGGTTTCAACCCGAAGACTGCACGGCCCGAATGGATGGTTCTGCAAGTTCTACCGGTACCACCTGTCTATGTAAGACCGTCCATAACTCTGGAATCTGGCATACGCTCCGAAGATGACTTGACACACAAACTAGTAGACATAATCCGTATCAACCAAAGGCTAAAAGAAAACATGGATGCTGGGGCCCCAACCCTAATCATCCAAGACCTATCCGAACTGCTGCAGTACCATGTGACGACGTATTTCAATAATGAAGCATCAGGCATACCGCCGGCAAGGCATCGCTCTGGAAGAGCATTGAAAACCCTGTCACAGCGGTTAAAGGGAAAAGAGGGAAGATTCAGAAGCAACCTATCAGGAAAAAGAGTTGATTTCTCCGCACGCACTGTTATCTCTCCTGATCCTAACCTCGACATAAACGAAGTCGGAGTCCCACTTGAAATCGCAATGCGATTATCAGTCCCTGAAAAGGTCACTGAGTGGAACCTTGAAGAAATGAAGCAGTTCGTCAAGAATGGCCCCGAAAACTATCCTGGTGCATTATACATAATCCGGCCCGACAACAAACGTATAAGACTGGAGTTTGTGGTTGACCGAGAGAAGATCGCTGAGGCCATAGAATTAGGCTTCATCGTAGAGAGACATTTGAAAAATGGCGACATAGCCATCTTCAACCGACAACCCTCGCTACACAGAATGTCAATAATGGCACACTATGTGCGCGTTTTGCCTTACAAGACGTTCCGTTTGCACTTGTGCGTTTGTCCTCCTTACAACGCAGACTTCGATGGTGACGAGATGAATCTGCACGTCCCACAAAGTGAGGAGGCAAGAACGGAAGCCCTTCTGCTGATGCAGGTTCAGGACCAGATACTCTCACCTAGATTTGGGGGTCCAATAATAGGCGCAATCCGGGACTTCATAACCAGTGCTTATCTCTTCACAAGAAGAACTACCTATCTGACAAAGGGTGACGTAGACAGGCTATTGCTAGGCGCGGGCTATGATGGACCGCTACCAGAACCCAAGCTCAAACAGCCACAACCACTATGGACTGGCAAGCAGATTTTCAGCGTATTCCTACCAAAAACCATGAACTACGCTTTGAAAGCAAACATCTGCCAAGGCTGTGTCAAGTGTGAAGAAGAAAACTGCAAATACGATGCGTACGTGGTTGTCAAGAATGGCCAACTCGTCAGTGGGGTCATTGATAGGCGTTCAATAGGGGCTGAGCAATCTGAGAGCCTTCTACACAGGATAATAAAGGACTATGGAACACAAGCTGGACGCGAATTCTTGAACAAGATAACCCATTTGCTCAAGCTTTACATATCCATGTACGGTTTCACGTATTCATATGATCAGTTGGTTCTGTCTCCAAAAGCAGTCGACAGAATAAGGAAGACCATGGGCCGAATCGAAAAGAAGATTCTGGAGCTCATCGATAGCTACAATAAAGGTACTCTCCCACGTCTACCCGGGCAGACGCTTGAAGAGTCTTTTGAAATCTATGTTATGAATGAATTGGCAAAGGCAAGAGACGAATCGGGAAAAATAGCTGATGAAGACTTCACGCTTGAGAACGCAGGCATTGTGATGACACGGACAGGCGCAAGAGGTTCAAGCCTCAACATTGGTCAGATTAGCGCCTGCGTAGGACAGCAGTCAGTCCGAGGAAAGAGAATACTGCGAGGATACGTGGGACGTGCACTCCCACATTTCAAAGCCGGCGACGCGACACCCAAAGCTAGGGGATTCGTCTATTCCTCATACCAAACAGGACTCGACGTAATAGAATTCTTCTTCCACTCAATGGGTGGGCGAGAAGGATTAGTTGACACAGCCGTTAGGACACAACAAAGCGGCTACATGCAGAGGAGATTGATCAATGCGCTTGAACACATTCGACTAGAGTATGACGGAACCGTCCGAAACTCAGCTGGCGATATAATTCAATTTAGATACGGAGAAGACGGTATAGACCCAGCCAAAAGTGATCACGGCAAAGCTGTTAACGTAAACCGACTCGTCGAGCAGATGAAAATAGCTCAAGAGAGAGCTAAGCCTGCATCAACTGAACACATCAAGAAACGATTGAACGAAGTCGAGGACACACTCACGCCGATCCTGATAGATGAACTTAAGCGGAACTTGACAAAGGCGAACCTAAGCTCAGCTGGAGTTGATAAAGCAGTAAGCCTCACGGTAGAACGGTACAAGCAGGCATTGATGGAGCCAGGCGAGGCTGTGGGCATAGTGGCTGCTCAGTCAATAGGTGAACCTGGAACCCAGATGACTCTTAGAACGTTCCATTATGCTGGTGTCAGAGAGCAGAACGTCACTTTGGGTTTGCCGCGATTAATCGAGATCGTGGATGCAAGGAAAATTCCTTCCACCCCGATTATGACTATTAACTTGGATGAGGAACACAGGAAGAGCAGAGAAGCCGCAGTGAAGATTGCACGAAACATAGTATACACGACAATCGAAAACTTGGCCCAAGCGATATACATTGATCCAATGCATGAGGAAGTAGTGGTTGAGCTTAACAAGACCATGATGGACGATAGGGAAGTTACAGTAGATGACTTGAGGAGAACTTTGGAGGATCAAGATTGTACTGCCAAGATGAAGGGCCACAATTTGCATGTTTTGCCTAAAAAGGCTGATGCGCTTAAGAAATTGCATGATAAGCTTCCTTCATTCCGCGTGAAGGGTGTGGTTGGAATAAAGCGTGTGCTCGTCACGGAAGAGCATGGTGAGTGGGTTATTAGGACAGATGGTTCAAACCTACCAAAAGTCCTTGAGGTTCAGGGAGTGGACACTGCGCGAACCACGACAAACAACGTTCATGAAATAGCCAAAACTCTTGGGATAGAAGCTTCCCGAAATGCTTTAATTCATGAAGCAAGGGGAGTGTTGGAAGACCAAGGCTTGGATGTCGACGTCCGCCACGTAATGCTCGTATCTGACATGATGACCTCAACAGGTGAAGTACAGCAAATAGGCAGACACGGTATAAGTGGCAAAAAGTCCAGCGTTTTAGCTAGAGCCGCTTTCGAAATAACTGTGCCAAACATCGTTGAGGCAGCAGTCAGAGGAGAGATCGACCCGTTGGCTGGCGTAACCGAAAACGTAATAGTCGGGCAATCCATTCCAATTGGCACAGGATTAGTAGAGTTATACATGTCAACGTTTGACTCGAAAGGTGAGAAAAAGAAGTGATAGACGTAGATAAGGCAATTGCAACAGCAGTAAAGACAGGCAAAGTCACTTTTGGCACTGGTTCTGCCCTGCAAAACGCCAAAACAGGAAAAGCTAAACTCGTAGTTCTAGCCACTAACTGCCCCAACAACATGCGAGAAGCCATAGAACGCTACTGCAAACTCTCAGAAGTCCCATTCATAATTTTTCGAAGCTCAGCCTTAGACTTGGCAGCTGTCTGCGAAAGACCCTTTACAGTGTCAGCGCTAAGTATAAGAGAGCCTGGAGACTCTGAAATTCTCAAACTGACTGAGAAAACCGAGCAAGAAGAATCCATTGGAGGAGACGAATGACAAGCGGCATAAAATTCACTAGCAACGAAATGCGCTACATTGCACTTTTCGAGAGTATCACAAACGCGAACGCCAAAGACTGCATAATTGATGAGGAACAGGGACGGGTCATCTTCATTATCAACGAGGGACAAATTGGTGTGGCAATAGGCAGAGGCGGAAGAAACATTCACACCCTTGAAAGAATGACGGGGAAGAAGCACGAGATAATTGAATACTCAGAGGATCCCGTGAAATTCATCAAGAACGCCTTGAAACCGGCTGCCGTCAAAGAAGTCAGAGTCAGCGAAAGACCAGATGGAAAACGAATAGCCGTTGTCACCGTCAACCCGAAAGACAAAGGCGTAGCCATTGGGAAGAACGGGAAAAACGCCGAGCGCCTGCGTTTTCTTGCTAAGAGATACTTCCAGATCCAGAATGTCAGCATAACCTAGCGTCAAGAGGCTTATGCATGAAGAGACAAAGTGAATCATGTTTTTCGTTTTTGGCATTCATCATGATAGCCGGTCAAATCAGGGCTGAAAACGAGACTTTGGCAGACAGATTTCTGGGTAGCCCGCTACTGATTCTTGCAGCACTGTTCATAATTGTGCTTATAGCTTTCCTCTATCACAAGATAAGAAAGTGACCTGTTTACCTATCTGACAAGTCTTATGGGCTGATTGCCCCAACAATTCGTTGTGAAGTGGTTTCCGTATCAAAGGGATACGTTTTCACGCACTAGTTAGTGTTTTTCACACTAATCCTTAAGTACGTGAACACGGCAATTATAATGGGAGGAGCTAGCCGTGAGGTCATCACTAGCCCTGATTTTCTTTGTATTGGTCATATCAGGCACTTTTGTGGAGTCTCCATGGTCTCAAGTGTCGATTGCTGGAAGTACTGGGCAGACTAATGATCAATTTGGACCAAGAGTCGACAGTGTTCTTGTGAAACTCTATGAAGGAAACGTGACGCGCCTCCAACAGGATTTGGAAATTGGGGAAACTGATATAGCCGATTGGGAACTGTCGCAAGAGTATATCGAGAAATGGTCACAGGCGCCCTACAACGCCACGATTGAAGTTGCGGAGTACCCTATCTCAGGAATGCACGAGCTAGACATCAACAACAACGGAACGATAGTTTACTATCCAAACTGGCGCTCGCCAACAAGCTACCCAGAGTTCAGACACGCGATCGCTCACTTAGTTGACAAAACTAGAATAGTGGCTGAGATTCTTGAGGGTCATGGAATTGAGATGCCGGCACCTGTTATGCCTTGGCTTGAAGAATGGTTCAACCCTGTGACTGATCCTCACTCCTACAATCCTGAGGAAGCGGCTACGCTTTTGGACGCGGCCGGTTTTGTGAAGGGTTCAACCCCGAACCCTAACTATGATTCCACAAGAGCTGGATCTGCACGGTTTTGGCGAGTTTATCCGCCTGATCATGAAAAAGCTGGTCAAGACATTGACGAGCTGCTTTTCTACGTACGAACAGACAAACCTGAAAGAAACGCAACAGCCTTTCTCATTCAGAAAGAACTGCTAAACATTGGACTTCCAGTAAGAATGATTGGCCCTGTCAGAATCCAGGAGTTTCTGGACAAAATCTGGATCTACAGAGATTTCCATCTCTATACAGGCGCGTGGAGTCTTGATCCAGAACCGGATTACTTGTATACTCTTTATCACTCTTCAAACTATTGGCCTATGCAATCTTCTCCAAACTTCAACAATGTTAATGATAGTGAGCTTAACCATTGGCTTGAAATTCTGATTGATGCTTTGGATAAGAACATCGCAAAGACAGCATGCTTTGAAGCTCAAAGGAGATTGGCTGAAATAGTCGGCGTCATCCCTCTGTGGTGCCCAACGTCGACGAAAGCTTATAGAAGAACTAGCGAAAGAGCGCCTTCAGGTTGGACTGGCCTGGTTAACCAGAAGAATTTTGGAGTAGACTCGGAAATGACTTTTCTGAACATTCATCGAATAGACATCGAACGAGGCGGCATTGTTAAGTACGGTCTGAGCTCATACATTGACAAGTTGAATCCAATAGACCCGCAAATGATGGGCGACTCCGTCATACTAAGCAAGCTATACAACTCAATGCTCCAACGCAATCCTCATAATTTATCTCTTGAACCATGTTTGGCCCAAAGCTTTGACTCTGGAACGTGGTTAAACGCTGAATCGGGTCGAAACTGCTGCAAGCTTACGTTCCACTTACGCAACGATGCTTATTGGCATGATGGAGAGCACTTTACTTCCGAGGACGTCGAATTCACCATAAATTACCTACGCCAATATGGAGAGTGGCCTGCACCTTGGATCTACTATCTGGTGTCTGACATACATCACGTTGATGTTTCAGATCCAAATACTATTACGTTGTACATAGATGTGCCAGGTTATTGGCCATTGTACACCTTGGGTGAACTTCCAATAATCCCGAAGCACATATGGGAAGACATGTCGGCTGAAGATGCTCTTGGCGAGATGCCCGACATAAACCTAATTGGAACGGGTCCATTCAAGTTCAACTCTTCAGCCTATGTGCCAAATGAACAAATCGTTCTGGACAGAAATGAATTGTACTTTGCCCAGAGCCCGATCGACGTTTTTGTCGCCACTAGTACTAATAGGGTGGAACCATACCAAAGCGTGGAATTCAGTGTTCAATTGATCAGCAAGTGTTCAGATGAGACGCTCGTTGGAGCATTAACCATAAAAGTGGATGACGCACTTGTCGTCGCAGTAAACGATGTGATTCTGTCGTCGCTCGCGAGCTATAAGACGACCTTGTATGATACCGGAATGCTTTCGGTGGGGAAACATGAAATTACAGCAGCGTTTGATATACTCACTCCAGCCAACCGTAGTGCTCTCGATAAAACATATGTTCAGGAGGTCTACGTGACCATTAGTGCGGATCTGAATTATGACTTCTGCGTGAACGCAAAAGACGCAATTATGATAGGACTAGCGTTCGGTTCCAAACATGAGAATCTCAAGTGGAACCCTCGGGCAGACATGAACAGCGATGGTTATGTCAACGCTAAAGATGCAATACTGCTCGGTACTTTTTTCAACTGGCCCAGTTTCTAGGAAATTGCTGGATCAGAGAAACGAAAAACAGTCACGTATCTGCTTCTGTCGATGAGTATATTACACCATGGCACGGGTCAGAGAACATAAACTCTAGGCGACTTCACTCTCAGCTCTCAAAAGCAAGTCTACAAGTGCTTTCTGATCTACTTCCGCACGGGTTCTCCAGTCCAAGTACAAGTCTCCGCCTTCATCCTGCGTCAAATATCCATACCGTATGTAACGGTCAATGTTAAGACTGACCTTCCATCCTGGAAGCTTGTCTCGCAAGAGTTCTTCAACTTCTTTTCGTGTAGCCTTTCCCTTCTTCGAGATTATGTAGGACATCGCGGTGGCTAACCCTGCGAGGTCATCTATTCGCCACCCTACCATTTTGGTTTCTTTCGGAGTCAAATCTCCTCTCAAAGTTATGTAGAATCTAGCCTTATCCATCTGCTCCAGATCTGGCTTCTCAATGGTTTTCTCATCTTCAAAAACTGTCTTGACTTGCAGATCGAGTGCTTTCAGGTAATCGTCCAGAATTTTCAGGACTTTGGGATAGTCTGAGCCCAGGGCTTTTCTGAGTTCCCACCCTTTAACGCCAGGCTTCCTGTGTCTTTTGTAGAAGAGTAGATGCGTGGCCCGTTTGAGCTTGCTAGCATAGATCGCTTTCCTTTTGCTCATTTGAGAGTTCCCTTCTTCCACTTTGACCAGTCTTCCATTGATACTGCAATGGGTATCGAGACCAGCTGCTTCTTGCTGACTTTGGTTTCTGGCTTTTCGTTTGATTTGACAAACATTTCTTCTTCCAACGGATGTATTTCCAACGTTGCGTAACCGTACGTGATTAGGAAGCTTGTCATGAATGCTCTCTGCACAGTTTCTTCGTATGTTTCTGCCCCGACGAAATCCCAGTATGGAATCTTCCCGTTTTCACCTTTCTCAGCTATGCTTCGCGTCAGTATTTGCCAGAAGTTCTCAAGTTCCTCGGAGAAGGCTTCGTCGCGCAGAATTTTCTGTTGCACGAGTTCTTCTCGGCTGGCAAAACTCCTTTCAACCTTGAATGGTGGGGCCTCTTTCCATCTTTCGCTTAATGGTGACAGGCTTTTCCAGTATCTGATAGCTTCGGCTAGGCTGTGCAGAGAAATCTGTTCAAACTCGATGACTGGGTGCCAAGCTTGCGCGAAAGTTTCGGCGATTTCTTCTTTGTGCATCTGTTTGAGTTTTTCTTCTAGGAGGAATGGGTCTGTATAGAGTGATGTTGAGCGGTGTTTGACCCATTCGCCTTGAAGTTTTATCACGGATGCTAGATGATGTATTGTTTCAGCGTCTAAGCACAGGTCTTCAGGGATTGTCCATTCTGGAAAGAATTCCTTGATTTCGTTGATGTTGCCGTCGATGTCGATGAGGAAGGGGTCAAGCGACCGCTGCTCAACTGCTCTGCATGTTTCTATTATGCTTGTTAGTTTTTCTCTGCCGAGTTTCTCTCGTTCCCTTTTTGACTGCATTAGGCCACCTCTCTGATTATTGATTTGCCTTCTATGTTTTGGACGGTGATTATGTTTGTCTGTTCTGCTGCGAACGTTATTTGACTGGGGGTAATTACGACGTATTGTGCGGTTGCGTCCTTTACCGTGGAGATGAGTATCTTGGCGATGAGTTCGCGGTTTTTCGGGTCCATGTGAATATCATACTCGTCAACCGCGCGGAAGGGCGATCGAACATGTTGTTGTAGGGCCAGTAGGAAGCTCATGGTTGCGGTTGTCCTTTCTCCGCCGCTTTGAGTGTATGCGTCGAGCGGAACTGGTTTGCCTCCTTTGAATCCCACGTGGATTTCCAGTCCAGCGGCTTCAATGTCCTGCTCGTTGATAAGCCGCACTTCTCCAACTGCTTGTGTTTGCATCAGTATTTTTTGGTATTCAAGGTCGGCGCGATTAAGAAGACTTTGAATCACGGTCCGCCACGACTGCATTCTTGTCTTTACTTCTTCCAAGGTTTTCTCGCGGTTTTCGGTAACGAGTTGCGCTTTTTCTTTCAACTCAAGATAGAGCTTTGAATAGGATTCATACATCCGTTCTATGTCTTCTGAAACGTCAGCAAGCGCGGCCAAATGTCCTTCCGTGACTCGAAGTTCATCTAGGATTTCTCCTGTGTTTTTTATGACTGCGATTCTAGGGCCGCTTTGCTCCGCTTCCTTCACGGAGTCTGCCAAATGCTTTCTCGCATCTTTCAGCTCCCCTTCTAGTGTCTCCATGCCAGCCATGGCGTCTTCTTGGCGATATTGAAGCAGTGCCAGTCTGATTCGCGTCTCCAAAAACTGACTCCTGATTTTCTCAGTCTGCTCTTCCAAATTCGCGGTTTTGGACTGGTTTGCGTCTATTCCTGTCTTCAGTTTTGAAAGACTCTGTTTTGAATCTTCGATTAATTCTCTGAGAGTGTCGCTTCTCAGAAGCTTAAGGCGCATTGACAAGGGTTCGTTAGGCTGTGACCCCCTCTGGTGTGATGAATTATTGCTTTGAGCGAACTCTTCGAGTATTGCTGTTTCCTTCAAGAGCTGTTCACATAGCGAAATCGTTGATTCCCTTGAAGCTTTTCCTCCTTCAAGATCTAGACGGTCATTGAGGAGTGTTTTCAGTTCATATTTTAGTCTTTCAAGCTCGTCTTGCTCGGCTTTCAGGCTGCCGTTCGCGGTTGCTGTTTCTTCTTTGGTTTGATTCAGCAGATCCTGTTTCTTCTTCTTGCGTGTTTCCAAGTCACTGACCATGTTTTCTCTTCGGGCAACTTCTGCCCAGGCGAGCTCTCTTTCTAAGAACCTCTTCTTGGTCAAGAGCTGTTTTTTCTGTTGAAACCTGTCGTATTGTTCTCGCCAATAATTGAGTGTCTGTTCTGCTGATTCCAAGAGTTTGCTCATGGATTCTTCTTGGCTAAGCGTCCGCGTCAACTTTTTTTGTGCCTGCAACACGTTTTCGCGGTAAGCCTCTAGTCCCACGGCCGCCTCGACCATGCACAGCTTCTCTTGAGGAGAAAGCACAGTGAACTGTTCAACCATGCTCTGGTGCATTATGATGAGGATGTTGTTTGGATCAACGCCCAATCTGGCTAGCAGTCTGTCAACGTCATTTTTGGTGGCAGCCCCGTTCTCAAGCTCAAACCAGTATTTGCCATCGCGCCTCAATACGCGTGTGAGAAAGATTTGGTCCTTGTCGTACTTTGGAACGAGTCGGTTGCTTCCTCTTTTGGCGTTGTCTAGGATTAGTGTGATGCGGGCTTGGCTTTTTCCCCAACGTATCAGGTCGCTCAGTTTCCTGGATCGTTCAGTGTAGGATTGGCCTAAAGCGACTGAGATGGCAAGCAGCAATGATGACTTTCCTGAGCCGTTAGGCCCGCAAATTATGTTTACGCCTGATTTAAAAGGTACCCTAGCGTATTCATAACTCATGAAATTCTCTAGGATCACCTCTTGAATCAGCATTATTCATTTGCCTTTTTTGGTAGTAGTATTAGAGGTGAATTTTCCCTTATTAAAACGATTATGACAGTTTTCTATTAAATAGGCATGGTTTCCAGTCATGTTTTGTCACTTACGTTTGCTGAATGGTTTTGTTCCTTCCATGTCGCAAACAAAGGTCTACCTGTTCTGGAAAGAAAATAAAGAATAGGGCTTAACTGAATCTTTTGGATCGGTTCTTCCTAGTCAAGGCCACTGCGAGCATGGTTAGAGCCGTGAAGACTGCGAGAATGGTTGTTGATGAAAACTCGGGAACCACATGGTATTGGTATTCGAGTCCCATTTCCTGCGACGTAATCATATTGTTGAAATTGTCCTCAGCTATGATTATGTACGTAACATTTGTGCCATATGCGAAAGCCGGTAATGTAGCGTTCCAGATGTCTTCCTCAATGCTCGTCATGTCGATGGCGCTCCAAGTTCCATTATGATTGGTGTAGTTCAAGATCACTCTTTTCAATCCGCTTAGGCCGTCAGTGACCGTAGCGCTGACCTTAACTTCATCTTGGGGCGACACATTATCCTCGGGCGGTGTCTGGAGTACGTTGATAATGTTTGGAGGAGTGGTGTCAAGTGCAAAGTAAATAGAGGTTACAGTTTCCACGGCTTTTGTATAGTCCCAATTGTAGAATGACTGAAGGGAATCGTTCAGCTCATCTTCCAAGATCGCGGCTTTTGCCTGATTCTTTGACAAGAGCCCAAGCGTCGCGTTGTAGAATGACATGTAACTTATTCTTGCTCTGGCGTCTTTGCAGAAGGAGCAGAATTCGTTGGTTAAGGTCCTCATTGAGCAAATGATCTTCGGATAATCCGAGTCGAAGACAGATGAATGGTGGATGAGGCTTACCCAATGCCCGATTTCATGCTTCAGGAGATGCACTAGTAATAGTGGGCCGCTTTCTCCCAACTCTGTGAGGGCACTTCCTTGAAAAGCAACGATTATCACGTCATGAGGAAACCACGAAACGCCCGCCTGGTAACCTCCTCCAAAGGCCGTGTCGTTGTGGAGTTGCAGCAACACAACAGGAATTATAGATTTGTCCTCCAAATCAGTTAGACCGAAGTAGTCCTTTACTCGGTTGAAAAAGTACTGGTTTAAAGGATCATTTTCGCCAGAATTCTCGTAAGGATTCCATTCCACATTCCGTTCAGCTTCAATAGTGAAACTACTTCCATTTGATAGGACAGCTGAGTAACTGAGAGGCGTTGCTAATTCTGTGGTTCTGCTTTCGATGAAATCGTTCAATGCATTGTCCGCTGGCTTTGTTTCAATCGCCACGGTCCAATTGGTCCATGGCATCAGATCCTCGAAACTCCTTTGTATCTGTTCGAGTGGGAGTTGTTCTCCTGTCCCATTTAGCCAAAGTATCTTCACCGTATAATTTTGATATCTTTGAACATCAGCTGCAATCATGCGAGGATCTATGGAGCCTCCGAGGTCGGTGAAGATGTCTCCTAGGCTATTGTTGATGAGTTTGGCAACTACGCTAGTGACAAGCGACTCTGTGGGTGATGCTTCCATAGTTTCGCTTATGTCAAAGCAGAGTGCTCGACGTGATCCGCCGAAATTTGGAGGAAAAACCCAGTACTTAGATGGCACTCCGTTGAAATAGTCCGTTCTGTTGAGAAAGAGGTCTGGTCTTTCTTGTACATAGAACCATGAATGGTCAGTTGCGTTGGGAATCCACATAAACGCCAGAAGATACCCGCATTCTGGGATGGCCACATCTTGGAATTGAGACAACAACTTGTCCAATAAGGTTATGTTGAAGCAAGCAGAGCCTTCCGAGTACAAAGCGTTGTTACGTAGTGAGTCTGAAGCATTGTCGGGGAATGGGTAAAAGACAAGAGAGAAGTTAAGAGTCCAATTAATCGAGTTGGGGTCGGCGAACTGTTTGACGGTTTGTGGGAGAAGTGCCATCAGACTGATTTGATTAATGTATTCTGACGAGACACCAAGAAAAGCTAGTTTCATGTTAGCAGTCTGATTTGGACTGATTTCTGGCAACACGGGTGCACTTGTCGTCTCTGCAATGGCATGCGAATCGAGGCCATGATAAGGTATCGTAGATAGGCAAAGGCCTATTGTGAAAACACAAAGAAAAAAGCACCTCAGCTTCTTAATCATCGCTTATCAAATGCTATACGAGCAGATGTTTTGATTTAAGACTTAGCACTAATGGATTTGGACGCACGCACCACTTGACTTTGAAGAACACGCCCTTTCTGTTTGCTGTGTATGTAACGGCAGAGTCTGTCGAAGCGTCTTCAATACCTTTTGGTCTGACATAGAGCCAAAACTAATAGCTTGGGGTTCCATCACATATTGATTCGTGAGTCTGGTTTGGTTGCACAAAGAAGAAGGCTGGTTCTTCCATTCTCCGCAATTGTTAGCACTATTTTTAGGGCATCTCATTAGAACCCAAATATCTTGGCGTGCGCTTCAGTTCTTATGAATAGTTCGACCGTTCTAAACGATAGTACAAACCTAACCCCCGCACCACTGAGAATGGATCTAGTGACAAGTTGAATCCTATATGGAGAATAGAAAGAGAGGTATTTGCAGGAGACATCTCCACTCCTAGGTGAATCAAAACGATTAGGCAAGGTTTGACTCAAAGATTCTTTGCAGTCTGTAAGCATTTTACATGTAGGTTTACTGATTCAGGTTAATCGGAAAAGTCGTTCACAGTCATTTTCTGCGGGTTTTTTTGCTCTCTACCATGTTCTTGTATTCGTCAAATGCCTTTTTCCATTTCTCAGGTGAGGCTTCCAGTGATTCAGTCATTTGGTAGTTGCTTTATCTGTCTCAATGCTTCCTGACAACCATGTAGATTATTGGAGACTCTGCAACCAAGAACAGGGGTATCACGATGGGGCCGTACTTAGCAAGTCCGCTATTAAAAGGGGTATAACCACGCTTCCGTTGAAGCCAAAGATCGCTAGCAGCACTGGATATTTGAGAGCTACATAAATCACGTCAGGGACCTCTTTTAGAGTCTCGATAATCCTAGAAGCCGTTACGCGGGCCCTTGACATGGCCCCTTCCCGTCGACTTTGAAACCCAATGCTTGACGCAATATTTAGTCTTTTGCAGATAGGAACAAGAAACGAATTCATAACGGTTTTATAGACGCTGGAACAGATGTAGGGGAAGGTGTTAGGGAAATGGTTGTTGCAGGTAAAATATTCCGGCTTTCAGAGTCGCTTCAGATTCCTGAAATCGCGCAAAAGCTTGAAAACTATCGCGCTGAAGAAGACCACGAAGAGGGTGATTACAGATTCAAGCTAATCACCGAGATCACGGGTCTTCTTCCAAAAGGAAACATGCTCATGGGGATCTACTCACACGATTATGTGCTCCATGTGTTTCACAGGGGAAAGATAGTATCTACGCCCAGAACAATTGAAGCTTTGTTCAGTTTTGCCTTGCAAGAGGGTATCACGTTTTTGGCCATCGTGGAAAAGAAACGGTCGGCCAATTTTGTCGCGAACAAGCTGAGTGAGATTCTCTTCGAAAAAGTTGGCGGCGTTTTGGAAGCAAGAATACCTCCTGAAACGCTGAAGAGATTCCACCTTAAGAACCCGGAAGACACGAAAATAACGTTCTTTGACAATGTTGATATTCCGAATGTGAACAAGCTTTCTCTTTATGGGCCTGATCTAATCAATACCTCTCTTTTTGAGGACTATGGCAAACATGGTGATTTGTGGTATGTGGTTGCAAGGTCCCGGGAATATGGGTATGTTGTGGGGGTGACACGGGAAGCGTCTGTGACGATCTTCAATCTGGTCGATAAGGAGAAATATCTGGAGTATGTTTCGAAAGAAGTCTATCCACTGATTGTGGAGTAAAGGAAATCGCCATTTTCAATAACTAGTGCAGTTTCATTTGCGGTTCTTGTTAATACTCGATGCCTTTTCTTGCCGGGATGCCCTTGTTAAATGGGTGTTTGATCTCTTTCATTTCTGTAACTAAGTCTGCGGCTTCGATTATCTGATCTGGTGCGTATCGTCCAGTTAAGACGAGTTCCACATGGCGCGGCTTGATTTTTATCAATGCCATGACTTCCTCAAGATCCAGAAGTTTTAGGTTCAAGGCAACATTGATTTCATCTAGAATGACGACGTCATGTTCTCCGTCTTTAACGATTTGTTTGGCAAGTTGAAACGCCTGTTTTGCCAGTTTGAAGTCCTCTTGGTCAGGGGGATTTGCCGTGATGAATTTTCCCCTGCCGAAAGCTTTGAGGGTGAGGTTTGGAAGCTTATCGATTACGTAAAGCTCTCCGTAATCGAATCCGCCTTTGATAAATTGGATTATGTACACTCTTAAGCCTCTGCCAACTGCTCTTATGGCCAGCCCGAAGGCTGCTGAAGTCTTCCCTTTTCCATTACCCGTGTAAACCTCTACAAGTCCCTTTTCGAGATTTGGCATTGCTTTCACTTTCCAAGTTTCTCCTGTAAGAGTTTGTCAGCAGCTGATGATGGATCGATCTCTTTTCTGAGGATTTTCTGCAGTAATTCCTCGAACTTTCCTTCTTTTTTCAGTTCTTCTACTATTTTGTTTGTGGTTTTTTCCTTTATGGCGTCAGCAAGCTCAGTTTCAGCTCTAGTTCTCACCGATGCCATTCTGTGTTTCTCATCTCCTTCCAGAAAGCGTCTGTGTTCCTCCAGTTTATCGACGAGTTCAGGCACGCCTTCGCCTGTGAGCGCTACCGTTTTCAGAACCTGGGGTTTCCATGCTTTCTCTTTGTTATCCATCTGCAGAATGACCTGAATGTCCGTGATGGTTTTGTCTGCGCTTTCGCGGTCGCCCTTGTTAACGACGAAAACATCAGCTATTTCCGTTATTCCCGCTTTTATGGCTTGTATTTCATCCCCCAAGCCAGGTGCGTGAACTACTACTATTGTGTGGGCAACCTTGATTATTTCCACTTCAGATTGTCCCGCACCGACAGTTTCAACAAGGACTATGTCTTTGCCCGAAGCATCCAAAACTTTGACAGCGTCTTTTGTGGCCTTGGCTATTCCTCCAAGGTAGTTGCGTGATGCCATGCTTCGGATGAATACGCCTTCTTCTGTGGTTAGTTCTTGCATTCTGATTCTGTCGCCTAGGAATGCGCCGCCTGTGAAGGGGCTTGTGGGATCAACAGCTATTATGCCGACTGTTTTGCGTCTTCGTCTGTATTCGCGTATGATTTTCTCGATTAGTGTGCTTTTTCCTGCGCCTCCAGCACCGGTTATTCCTATTATGTGAGCTTTACCTGTGTGTGGGTAGATGTCCGCGATTATTTTTGGGGCATCAGCGGTGTTGTTTTCGATGTATGTTATTGCTCTGGCTACGCTTCGAGGATTTCCTGCGAGTACGCCTTGAACTATTTCCTGAGTTTTTGTCAACTGTTTGGCACGTCTTGCATCAAGTTCTTTCTGGCACGTTGTCAAAAACGTATCTTATTATGGTTTCCGTCGGGGTTCCAGGTCCAAAAATTTCTTTTATGCCTAGCTTCTTGAGTTGTGATGCGTCTTCTTTTGGGATTATTCCTCCTGCGAAGACCATAATGTCTGTTAAATCCTTCTGTCTTAGTAGTTCCATTATTCTTGGGAAAAGTGTCTTGTGAGCGCCAGACAGTATGCTCAAACCAATGACGTCAACATCTTCCTGCAAAGCTGTTTCAGCTATCTGCTCGGGAGTCTGTCTCAAGCCAGTGTAGATCACTTCCATTCCAGCATCTCTCAGCGCTCTGGCGACGACTTTGGCTCCCCGGTCATGGCTGTCAAGACCCGGTTTTGCGATCAGGACTCTAATCTTTCTCATGTTTTGCATTTCTTTTTTTCCTCCCTATATAACGATTAACTCTTTGTATTCACCGTAGACTTGGCGTAGCACTTCGGTGATTTCACCTATTGTCGCATAGGATTTTATGGCTTCGATTATTGTGGGCATTAGGTTTTCGTCTTTCTGTGCTGTGTAGTGAAGTTTTTCTAGGGTTTCTTTCGTTTTTTTGTTGTTTCTCTCTCTTTTTAGTTTTTGCAAGTTGTCGACTTGTTGTTGTTCGACTTTTGGATCAATGCGCGAAAGCTCTATTGGGCATTTTTCCTCCTTGGTAGTGTAGTCGTTGACGCCTACTATAGTACGTTTTTTCTCATCAGTCTCTTTTTGGTATTTGTAGGCGCTGTCGGCTATCTCTTTTTGGAAGAATCCTTTTTCGATAGCGACGATAGCTCCTCCCATTTCATCCACTTTCTGGATGTAGTCCATTGCTTTTCTCTCCATTTCGTTTGTCAAAGCTTCTATGTAGTATGATCCTCCAAGTGGATCTGCGGTGTTGACGACGCCGCTTTCGTTTGCTAGTATCTGTTGAGTCCTGAGGGCAACTGTTACGGCCTCTTCGCTTGGCAGACATAGGGCTTCATCGAAGGAATTTGTATGTAACGATTGGGTTCCGCCTAGAACGGCAGCTAGGGCTTGGGTCGTGGTGCGTATGATGTTATTTAGCGGTTGCTGAGCCGTAAGCGTGCATCCAGAGGTTTGGATGTGCATGCGCATCCACATCGATCTGGGGTTCTTGGCGTGGAATCTTTCTTTCATTATCCTTGCCCAAAGCCTCCTAGCGGCTCTGAACTTCGCGATTTCCTCAAAGAAGTCGTTGTGGGATGCGAAGAAGAATGACAGTCGATGAGCGAAATCGTCGACCTTCAAGCCTCTTTGAAGAGTGGATTCAACGTAACTTATTCCGTCATAAAGCGTGAAGGCGAGTTCTTGCACGGCGTTTGCGCCTGCCTCTCTTATGTGGTAGCCGCTTATGCTCACAGGGTTCCACTTTGGCAAGTGTCTTGCGCAATATTCGATGATGTCTGTAGTAAGCTTAACTGAAGGTTTTGGGGGAAATATGCAGAGTTTCTGGGCGAAAAACTCTTTTAGGTTGTCGTTTTGGGTTGTTCCTCCTAGTTTGTCTCTGGACACGCCTTGTTTGTCGCCTACGGCCACGTACATCGCGAGGAGCATCGGTGCTGGCCCGTTTATGGTCATGGAAGTAGTGACTTTGTCTAGAGGTATGCCGTCGAAGAGAACCTCCATGTCTCTTAATGAGGATATTGCCACACCGCAGATTCCTACTTCCCCTCTTGCCATCTGATGATCTGAGTCATAACCCATTATTGTCGGATAATCAAAGGCTGTGCTGAGGCCGGATTCGCCTTCGTTCAGCAGGTATTTGAAGCGTTGGTTAGTGTCTGCCGCCGTGCCAAATCCCGCGAACAATCGCATTGTCCACAAGCGGCCACGATACATCGTTGCATGCACACCTCGGAGGAATGGATATTCTCCGGGGAAACCCATGTCTCGCATGTAATCCAGTGCCTCAGCGTCTTCTGGCGTGTAGAGGCGCTTAATCGGTATGCCTGAATGGTTTTGAAACTCTTTCTTCCTTTCAGGGCTTAGTTTCAACCAGTTCTGTAAGGTTGTCTGTTCCCAGCGTCTTTGCTCTTGCTCTAACGTCTTCAGGCTTTTTTCGTCAAGCATAGTTGATTTTGCCTCCGTTAGTGAATTGTTGATGGTTAGGCTACTATATCGCTTTCTTACGAGAATTTATCTTTTTATCGGTTTGAGATGGTAAATTTGAACATTAGTGTCAGAGCTTTGTGATGAATGATCTTGATTGGACATTGAATTTTCGAGGTTTCTGCTTCAGGGTGTTTTAGACTTGCTTGTACACTTTGTCTGTTTCTCTCACGCGCCGCAATACTTTCAAGCCTACGCTCTGACCAGCTTCAGCCTGCTGAACACTCTCGTGTTCAATCTGTATGGAATCGACTACTTGCTCAAAATCTGTGTTTGGCCCTTTAAAGACTATGGTGTCTCCCACTTTCATGAGTGCCTTAAGCTCAATGACGGCAACGTTTATTTTTGAGAAGAAATGAGCTACTCTCCCGACCTCAACAATATTCTCTTCACTCATGTCTTGCCTCCTGCAACAACCTAATAGCTACACTACACATAAATAACTTATTCAACTATTTCGGCTTCTAGATAAGTCGGGTGGGGTTTAACGACTCGAACAAACAGTTTTCTCCCATGCAACTTCCTCGTGCTTTTTACTGCAATTGGCTTGTACGCAAAATTACGCCCGACCCAAGAATTAGCAACCTTGCCGACTTCGTCGACAAGAATTTCACCACTCCAGCTAACCCAACGTTGATTCCTTTCTGAAGCCACCTTCTTGGCAGCATTCGCTGCAAGGCTGCTTCTCCGTCTAATCTCAGCCAAAGGGATCCAACTTTCTTTCATTTTGGCAGCCAGCGTGTTCGGTCTTGCAAAGAACTTTGAAACATTAACTATGTCAGGTTTGACTTCTTCAATAAGTCTCAAAGTATCCTCAAAAGCATCCTCGCTTTCCCCGGGGAAACCACAGATAACATCCGTTGAAACAGTGATTTCTGGAAGAGATTCCCTGAAAGCAGCTACTATTCGCTTGAAATCATCTACCGAATACGAGCGTCGCATGAGCTTGAGTGTTTTGTTGTTGCCGCTTTGTACAGGTAGATGGATGAACTTGAAGACGTGATCATCGAGAAAGATTTCTACTAGTTCTTCTAAAATATCGTTGGCCATGTTGGGAGTCATCATACCCACGCGAATCCAGAACTCTCCTTCAACGTGGCATAAAGCTCTGAGTAGTTCAGCTAGATTCGTGCCCAAGTCTCTTCCATAACTAGCTGTGTCCTGCGCGGTGATCCAAAGCTCTCTTGCGCATAACGCCATATCGTTTTTTGCTCTTTCAACGATATCTTCGATCCTGTGGCTTCTCAAGCTTCCTCTCGCTAGGGTCACGCAGCAATAAGCACATGAGCCTAGGCATCCATAGCTTACGGGTATTATGCTTATCACAGGGTTAAGCTGCGCATGAGGAAGACTGAGACGCGGCATCGCTTCTGTTGCGTTCTCCAGGGCAGTGACTTTCTCACCGCCTAGAACGCGCTTTGAAACTTCAAGAATCATATCGCCTGCGGCTGGACCCACAACTCCATCGAAGTGTGTTTCTCTTCTTAGTCTTTCGAAATTGATTAGCGGCAAACAACCTGCAACGATCAGTTTCTTGGTTGTGGGCGTACGCTTTAGGAGGTTAATCATTCGGTTTTCTGTTGGTCCTTTGACTGCGCATGTATTGTAGATTATCATGTCTGCTTCTGACGCGGAATCTGTCATGTGGTAACCTGCTTTTTTCAGGAGACCCATTAGGGCTTCTCCGTCGGCCAGATTTGTTGAGCAACCAAAGCTTTTGACGTAGACTCGCATAATGCTCTATCGCAGTACGTTGAATGATTGAATAAGGAATAAAAACATAAGGGTTTCTTGGACAGGAATTTACAGAAATCTGAAATAGAGTTTACACAAGACTTAAAAAGGCTGGTTCAAACATGTTTGTATCATATTTGTAGCATATTATACAGAGATATAACTTTGGCCGGGTTTTCTGTGCTATTACCAAGAGGGAGAAACGAAATGAAGTTGATTACACTGTATCTTCCTGAGACTTACATAAAACTGTTGGATCAGCTTGTGGACGAGAAGTTCTATCCTAATCGGGCTGAAGTCATCCGCGTAGCAATCCGTGATCTGATCAATGAAGAGGTCTGGAGGAGGAAGAACGTTGACTAAATTACATACGCCAGAGCACACTCTTAGGTACACTTGGCACAACACTCTTAATGGCGAAGTCAAGCAGCCGAGTTATTGCCGCATAATGGTAGTCGGTATCGGAGGATCAGGCAACAATACTGTGAGTCACTTGGCAGAGACAAGCGCTGTTAATGCAGAATACGTGGCGATTAACACTGATGCAGTCCATCTGAATGCTTCGAAGGCAAATCAAAAGATCTTGATAGGTGAGAAACTCACTAAGGGTCTTGGTGCGGGTGGCGACCCGAAGCTTGGGAGAGCCGCGATTGAGGAGTCAAGGCAACGTGTTGAGGATTTGCTTTCTGGTGTGGGCATTGTTTTTGTAACGGCTGGATTGGGTGGAGGAACAGGGACAGGTGGAGCACCTGTTATTGCAGAGATCGCAAGGCGGAAGGGTGCCATAACGGTCGGTGTGGTTACTACTCCGTTCCGGATTGAGAAAGGAAGGATTGAGTATGCTACGGCCGCGTTGGCAGAGATGCGCAGACAGTGTGACACGGTAGTGGTTATTGACAATAATAAACTCATGCAAATGGTTCCTCAGCTGCCTATCAGCGAAGCTTTTCGAATGGCTGACCAAGTTTTGGCAAACATGATAAAAGGCATCGTGGAAACGATTTCCTCGCCTAGCCTAATTAATCTTGATTTTGCCGACTTCAGAACCATAGTGAAACGCGGTGGCTTGGCCATTGTAGGTGTGGGTGAATCAGATGCGCCTAATCGTGCAGAGGAGGCCGTGCGAAATGCACTTACAAGTCCCTTACTGGACATCGACTATGCTGGGGCTACGGGGGCTTTGATTCATGTTACGGGTGACAACCAAATGACGATCGAAGAGGCAAACAGGGTGGGTGAAATCGTCACGGAAATGATGGATAACAATGCCTTGGTCATCTGGGGAGCAAGGGTGAACCCCGAGCAAAGCGGCAAACTGAAAGTCACATTGGTCATGACAGGATTGAATGCTCTGCGTGCCATTAATGGGCTTGGAACGATCGCGCCGCAACTCTTCAACATGGAGCTGCACTCTGAACCAGAAAAACAACTGGACCTGGAGCTTGATCTCTACCAGCTGGAAGACTCCTAGTCGCCTTCCTTTTTTGTTATCGCTCGATACTTCTCTTAAGAGTTGCAAGTTCCTTTTTCAATTTCACTTTTATCGGTATTGCTCTGCCGAACGGTTGGCATGATCCTTTATGAATCGACCTCACAACTTCGTCAACATTTGAACTGGCATCCACAAGTGTGTATGCATAGCCTATTTCAGGAGGATAATGAGCGTCGGAGCCTGCAACTCGTGCAATCCCAAGATGTGAGGCGATCTTTTGGGCATTCTTGACCGAGTAATTGAATGGGAAGGATGAAGCGTTAATCACTTCAACTGCGTCGAATCTTGAACTCACGTGCTTTCGTAAGCTGCCCTTGAAGAAGGTTACTGGGTGACAGGCTACTGCAATGCCGCCTGCTCTGTGAATCCTGTCCACAGTTTCATCAGCGTCTAATCCTTTGGGAATTACTTCTTGGACGTTGAGCGCCACGACGTGTCCATTTGAGCTTGAAATTTCCATTCCGGTAACAATGAAGAAGTCTGTTTCTCTCGCTATCTTTAGTGCCCCATCGAGTCGATCGTGGTCTGTTACAGCTACGCCATCGAGTCCGGCTTTTTTGGCGTAGATGACTAGTTCTTCGGGTGTTATGAGAGAGTCACGAGAATAGTGTGTGTGGACGTGTAAGTCGATTTTGATTGGCAATTCTTCACGGCTGTTTCCATGTTTATGTTTCTTTCATTAGGTTTTTCCTTACTTCCTCTAGCTTATCATCCAGCTGTTTGGCGTTGTCTTCTACCTTTCGGAACAGGGGTTTGGGTTTGGCTATCTTGTGATCGGCAGGTAACGGTTTCAGAATTTCAGCCCATTTCTGTTCATGCACACTTCCTTCAAAATTCAGTGTTTTCCAAATCTCTTCCGCTGCGACTGGAATGAAAGGAGCCGATACTATTGCAAGGGTCTTGACGATCTGGGCTGCCACGTAGAAGATGGCTGCAGCTTTGGCCTTGTCTTTCTTTATCAGGTTCCAAGGTTCTTTCTCGTTTAAGTATTGGTTTCCGATGCGGCTTATACTCATGAGCGTGTTCGCAGCAGCCTGCAGCTTACATTCATCGATTTCTTTGGCTATTGTTTCTACTTTTTCTTTGACAGATTCCAAGACCTTCTCCGCATCTTCGTCTAGCGCCAATGGCTCTGGAATTGTGCCATCGAACTTTGTGTTTATGAATGTCAGGGTTCTGTGGATGAAGTTGCCGAAGGTGTCGTTTAGGTCTGCATTGATCTTTTCGATGAAGATTTCCCATGAGAAGTTTGAGTCTTTTGTCTCGGGTCTGGTAGCTATTAAGAAGAATCGCCAGTAGTCTGCAGGGAATAGTTCTAAAGCTTCATCTATCCATATGCCTATCCTGTGGCTTTTTGAGAACTTGAGGTTTTTGAATTGTAGAAATTCGGTTGCTGAAACGTTCCATGGTAGGTTGTAGTCTTTGCCTGAAGCCAGTAACAGGGCTGGGAGTATTATGGTGTGGAATGGGATGTTGTCCTTTCCGATGAAATACAGTGATCGCACGTTTTTGTCAAACCAGTACTCTTTCCACTTCTCGGGTTCGCCGCAGTTCTTGAAGTATTCTATGGTGGCTGATACGTAGCCCAGAACGGCTTCGACCCAGACGTATATCGTTTTGCCCTCGGCATCTGGGAAAGGAGCTTTGATTCCCCATTCGGCGGCTTTGGAAACGTCTCGCGTGACGGCCCTAGGCTTCAGTCCTTCCTTTATCTGGTTCAGGCTGAAGTTCTTGGTGCTGTTCGATAGTTGTTTGTTGTTGGTGATGTAGTCTGTTAGTTTTTGCGAGAATTGTGACAGGTCGAAATACCAATGTCTTGTTGTCTTGGTGGCGGGCTTGCCGTGGCATATCACGCAGTAAGGATCAATAAGCAGTGTTGTCTCAAGCAGTCGTCCACATGCATCGCATTGGTCTCCACGAGCACCTTCGTTGCCGCAGTATGGGCATTTTCCTTCCACGAACCTATCGGGTAGGAAACGTCCACAATGTTCGCAGTAAAGCATTTCAGTATCTTTGACCGTTATGAAGCCGTTTTCGTAGATTTTCTTGAGGTGGTCTCGAACAAACTCTTTGTGAACTGGGCTTTCAGTTCTGGTATAATTGTCGAAAGTTATTTCCCACTTGTTGAGTAGTTCAACTACGTTGGCGTGGTTTTTGTCAGTTAATTCCTTGGGCTGGATGCCGAGTCGTACGGCTTCGACTTCGATGGGTGTTCCATGTTCATCAGAACCACTGACCATAACGACATTATCACCCTTCATTCTGCAATATCTGGTGTAGAAGTCTGCGAACAAGAGGTGCATTATGTTGCCCAAGTGGGGTGTGACGTTAAGGTATGGCCAAGCGGATGTCACCAAGATTTTCCCGATTTTTACGGCACCTCCAACCTTGATCAAATGAAGCAAACAGTGTAGACACTATTACTTAAGCCATTTCAATTACTGATCATCGTGGATGCTAATTCATCACTGTGGCGCTTCCATTGCTCTCAGCAGCTTCGCCATTTCCGATGAAGGCGCGTTTGATTTCAGCCCTTTAGGATTAAACTGTGTCAAAGTGGCTTCAAAACCCTTTTTTCTGAGGTTTTCAGCGACTTTCTTGACCGAGGGTACTGGCAGATTTAAGGCATCGCATAGTTTGTCGATTACGTAGTATCCGATTGGCGCGTCATTTTCCTCTTTTATCAAAGTCAGCGTTTTTCCTATTCTTTCGCTTTGTCTGAATTTTCTTCGGCCGGCTTCTTCTTGCATCAGGCTGCAGAATCTCATGTCAGACAGTTTTCCAAGCCACAGTGGTCCAGCAATGCTGAGTTTTGATTCACATTCGCTGCATTTTCCAGATCGTTCAACCGTATGCAGTCCGTTCAAGCTTTCCCTGTGGAAGCATTTAAAGCAGTGTAGGACATAGCCCATGTTCTTCAAAGCTTCGTCTGCTTTCTTGGCTCCGTACTCTATTGCCGCGTAAATTCTGACGTAGTGCTCCGCATTGTGGCTGAACACGATATGTGTGCCCATTTCGTGTTTTGCTGCCATGGTTGCTAGGCATCCAGCTAGAAGTCTGACCGCTAGTTCGTGACAGTATTCCGTGCGCAGAGGTTTGCCCCCGTATTTTCTTATGCATGCCTTTGGATGGACTCCGCAAAGAGGGGCCATGTCCGTGGCTGTTAAAGCGATTAGGCCATGATCGCGGAGAGCCCGTATGGCGGAATCAATGTAGCGTACGGGGGAGCCGAATGGGTCAAGGTCGATGGCGTCAAACCTTCTGGGGGGTGCACCAAATTTGCTTAACAGAAGATTAGCGTCTTCATTCTTGACAGTGATTTTAGCTTCAACATTATTCAGCTCCGCATTGTGCTTGGCGATCACGAATGCTTTTTCGTTGATGTCGTTCATCACGACCTTTTTTATGCGTTGAACTTCAACTGCCAACCGTACTCCTCTTGCGCCGCAGCTTGCTAAGGGTTCGCACACAGAAATCTCGCGTTCGATCGTTTTTTGATAGGCCTGGAGAGCTAAGACTGCTATGTCACGATTAAACTCCATGACCGGGTTGTAGAACACTGGAGCCTTCGAAGGCGCGTAATCGGAACAGGACTTCGCGAAAGCCTTGAGCCGGGGAACCACAAGTCTTGTTTGGCCTTCCGTGACTATTTCAGTTGGAAAATCAACGTCTGCTTTTTCCAAGAATGCACCTATGACTCCAGAAACAAATGTCTACGATAATAAGGATGCCTATGACAGATACTGTTAAGTCTTTTGACCCGCATCCGTCAATTTCTAGATTCTGCATTCATAATACATATATTTGTCACTCGAAAATCAGAAACAGGATTAAATATTGGTAATAATGTATACTATTATGGGAAGGTGTTAGTATGGCAACCAAGAGAAAAATCAGTGTTCTTGCTCTAGTTCTGGCTTGTCAAAGGAAAATCTTGCAAATAATACTCCAGAAAGACATTAGCAGAAACCAGAAACTCTTCGATGATTTGGCTAGGCTGTAAAACTAATTAGACACAACGAAATAACTCTATGTTATGGTTCTTCTTGCTCCCTCACCAGATGCTATTAAAGAGATTCACAATACTTTTGTTCGTAGATACGGTGTAGCTGGATACATGTGCGAGGGTATGGTAGAAGGGTGCCTAGAGAGAGCAACAACCTATGTTTACAAGTTCCAACCTTTTCCAAAACTGTTTTTGAAAGCTGCAGCCTTACTTTATTCAATTATCATATTTCATCCATTTGTCGATGCAAACAAACGTACAGCTTTTGAGTCCACGAAGATTCTTCTAAGGTTAAACGGTTATCAGCTCACAGTGACTCCGTCAGAAGGTGTGAATTTTACCAAATCAATTGCAGAGTCAAAGATCACAGAGGTTGTCGACATTGCCAAGTGGCTAAGACAGCATTCCAAAAGAGATGCAGGGTATACACTTCAAAGCTTACTCTTGAAGTTCATTATTCTCAGTTATTCTAAGACATCTGAAGAGCGACGAGCTAGATTGCCAAAGACAACATTAGTACTGCTGCAAGCTACCAGTCTCTTCCCTGATTGAATTTTAGGTCAAAAGACTTAACAGTATCCCTATGACAAGGTGAAAGAAATGTTGTTTTTCGGGGCCTTCTCCAGCGCTGAAATTGAAGGAGACTGGGTGTGTAGCGATCTAGATCATTGGTTTGGCGTTCTCGATTCTCTTGAGGAACGGGCGTAATGCCGTGTGTGCCGTGGTTTCTGACATTAGGCCGCTGTTGGGCAGTCCTGGCGTGCCTATTTTCTTGCATATGAAGTTAAGCGAGTCTTCGGTGAAGTTCAGTAGGTTTTGTCCTTCATTTGTGAGTTTGTACACTTTTCTGGGTCTCTCGTTGCTCATGTTCCATTCGCTTGCCACGTATCCCTTCTTTTCCAACGTGCCTAGAAGCGGGTAAATCGTGCTTGGTCCGAAGTACACTCCGAAGGTTTTGCGGATTCTTGTGATTATCTGGTACCCGTGCATGGGTGTCCCGTTCAGAAACTGTAGTACTATTAGGTCTAGAAGGCCTTTCATGAGCTTTGTTTGAACTTCTTTTGGATTGTTTCCCACGTGTCTCCCCTCTGTGTGTTCTACACACATACGACATGTCCGCTTCCGAACATGTCTTGAGACTCTATATAGCCGAAACGCCGATATAAACGTTCATACACACCACAAGCATATAGAAACATAACCAGAAACGGGAAAAGGAACGCTTTTCCAACGATCGAAACAAGTCAAAACATTAGATAGCATGGACGGAACACGTTCTGAGCGCAAAATAGTTGAGACAAGGCTCCACGAAAGGAACTGTTCAACACATAGCCAGGAACTTGTTCGATATCTAGTCCTCTGACTTGTCCAAAGACGATCAATTTGGGGTCACATAATTGAAAAACGAGTAGAAGCCAACTTCGGCGTCAAGATATGGCGCACTATACTCTTTGCTCGGTTTCCTAGAACACAGGACTTGACAAGCCAGGAACAGTGGTAGGGTAAGAGAGCAAATCTACGACAACTCATATGGGAAAAGAGTACATACAGGTCTATGAAAGTGGGCCAAAAGAACAAATACGAAAACAAAACATACACCTCAAGGGATGAGCATGACACGTAGTATGGAAGAGAGAAACCGGCAAGATAAAGAAGTGAAGGATGAGCTTCGAGAGCTTTTGGAAAAGAACGGTAGAGGAACGCTAGAACTGGCAAAACGTCTAATGCTGGAGAATGAAGATCAAATCGAATGTACTGAGGTTCGAAGAGCGTTAACTTATTTTGCAGACGAATATTGGGTTGATCTGATTAGACCTACGCTAATGCGTCTAACGTGTGAGGCTGTAGGTGGTGATTCCGATAAGATCACACCGGCAATAGTGCCCATCATCCTCATCACGGGCGGAATGGACATACACGACGACATCATAGATCAATCAACGACAAAGGATGGACGGCCAACCGTTTTCGGCAAATTCGGGAAAGACATAGCTTTGCTCACTGGTGATGCGCTACTACTGAAAGGCTTCATTCGACTGTACCAAGCCCTCAGACAACAACCGACAGGAAAGGCTACAAAAATACTGAAGATAATCGAAGAAACGTTCTTTGAACTTGGAGACGCCGAAGCTCTAGAACTCAAACTGAAAGGCAAAATAGATGCAGACCCTAAGGAGTATTTGCGAATAGTGAGGAAGAAAGCAGCAGACGTAGAAGCCTATACTTACATAAGCGCCATTTTGGGCGATGGAACGAAGAAAGAGGTCGAAGCTATGCGCGAATATGGTAGAATTCTGGGAATGCTCGCAATAATCTCCGATGACTTGATAGATATGATGGACGAGAAGGAGCTTCAGCATAGGCTCAAATACGAAACTGCGCCCCTCCCTATACTCTACACTGCGCATAACCTTGATGCCAAGGTCGCTATATGTTCTGCATTATCATCAGCAAAAGACAGGAGGACTGTCCTAAACAGAATCATTCGAACAGTCACCAAGAATGGTGGAATAGCTAAGACACAAGAAAAGATGAAGGAACTGACAAAAGAAAGCTCATTGAGACTTCAAGCAATAAAACATAAAAGCAAAGAGCTTACCATATTAACCAATATGATAGGAGTCTCCTGTGAAACAAAAGAGAAAAAGACAATTGGGAACTCTTAACCCCAGAATTTGCGAATCGGTCTTACCTTCTCCCTAGCGCGTTTCATCCTTTTCACCTGTATTAATGTTTAACACATATACTTCTATATAATGTTTGTTCTACACATCTACAAGTCATAAGGATTAAATGCTCAGAGTGTAGATTCGATAGTGTTGTGAATTGCATGCCTAGGAAGCGCCTGTTTCTGGTTTCCTTCCTACTTGCCAGCTCCTTTATTTGGTATTACACTATTCGCGCTCTATTCATAGATTTAACAGCCAACTTCCCGCTGAATGAAAGCATTCTAATCAACGGCACATACTATGCAGCAATAATCGTGTCGAGCATATGTAGCGCGATACTTGCAGGAAGGATTCGCAGGATCAAGATACTTCTCTACTCGATGGTTTTAGGATGTATAGCTTCAAGCATGCCTTTCTTATTTACAGGCACAGATGTAGGCAATCTCTCTGTAATGGCGCTTCTTGCCGGGATATCCTTCGGTGTTGGAATGCCCTCTTGCCTTGCTCTTTTCGCAGATTCTACAGATTTTGGGAACAGAGGCAAGATCAGTGGCATAACTTTCCTAGCAACAAACTTGGGCGCATTTGCGCTTGCTTTTCTCGGTGGAGGAGCACTAACGATCCTCGCCTTATCCCTCGCTCTAAGAATAGCAGGCTTATGCACCACTCTTTCTCTGAAACCGACTCAACATAATGTTGAGAGCACAAAGAATACTTCCTTCAGGCAGATCTTTTGGAACCGAACTTTTCTTCTATATGCTCTACCATGGCTTATTTTCGTTCTAGTGGATAGGTTCGAAGTTGCATATTTTGAGAACTTTTTCGAGAAAAGCTTGTTTGACACCATGACTGTGGTAGAACCTGGAGTCGGAACCATCTTCGTTTTTCTGGGCGGATTATTAGCAGACCGAATAGGACGAAAACGCATTCTGATTTGCGGATTCGTGGCGTTAGGTATAGGCTACGCCTCCATAGGCTTGGCGCCCTACGTGGATGCTGCAAGATATCTTTACATATTCGTAGACGGCATCGCTTGGGGTATTTTTATGGTACTATACCTACTCATTCTGTGGGGAGACTTGTCTGTTCCAGGCGAAAATGCAGAGAGATACTACACTATCGGGAGCCTTCCTTTCTTCCTTACAGATCTCTTGATACTACTTTCTGGCTCTTACGTTCGAGGAATTCCAGGAGCAAGCGCATACGCTATCTTCTCACTAGCTAGCTTCTTCCTGTTCTTGGCTGTTCTGCCTTTGATGTACGCTCCGGAGACTTTGCCTGAAAAGAGGATTAAGGAAAGGGAGCTTAAGGGGTATGTTGAGAAAGCTAAGAAGACCAAGGAAAAGTACACCTGAAGAATTACTACTTACTCCATCTGTAAGGAAGCACGTATTCTCTCTGTCTGATCCTGACCACTGGGCAGCGAGCGTCATGAGTTGATTATTCCTGAAGTCTTCGCTAACCCAAACGAAGCGGGTAGCACAAATTATGCGATGTGTCGGTGGGGTGGGAGGGGGTTCACAGAGATAGCATATATACTAAGGCCTGATCAGTGCGCAAACGAGGAACAAGCATCACGCCAACAGCGTACACAAAATCTAGCTCACGAATTTCCAATTCAGCCACAAACGGAAGAAGTCTCCCGAAGTCCCGTGTTTTTCACGGTATTCTATCTATCGATATGCAATTCAATATGTGTACAGCTATGTATCTGAGCCTTCGTTTCTTATGCGAAACATGCGCGCGCATTTCGATTTGATACTGCCATAGCATGACTATACTGTTGTTTTCTCCACTAAAGAGGTAACAGAAAAAGAAGGCTGTCTGTATTTTTAGTGATGGCCCAAGTCTGCACGTGCGAGTCTACAAGCTGCTTATCAATGCCTTCTTTGTAATGACTCTGGCATGAAAAAACATGCGCACGTATTGTCGTATCTTTTTTGGCTTGAACTAAAGAGAATCATGTTTAAAGTGAAGTATCTTGCAGAAGTTGACGTGACGGACAACTGCAATCTTAGATGCAAACACTGCTACCACTTTCACGGTAAAAACGATTTTGAAACACAAGAACTATCCATACCTGTCTGGGAAAAAAGGTTCAATGAACTCTACGAGGAAGGAATAAGGCACATTCTTTTGGTGGGTGGTGAGCCTGCGCTCAGAAATGATGTTCTTATGCTCGCGGACAGGTCATTTCCTTTTGTTTACGTTATTACAAACGGAACAATAAAGATACCCGAAGAATTCAATCATAGATTATTTGTCTCAATAGATGGGGCCAGAAAAACAAACGATTCAATCAGAGGGAATGGTGTTTTTTCAAGAGTAATGAAAAACTATTCGGGGGACAAACGCGTCGTTATCAACATGACAATAACGAGGGATAATTACAAAGAGCTTGAGGATGTTATAAGAATCGGAAAAGAGAATGGTTTCACGGGTGTAGTGTGTAACATATGCGCAGGTGGAACCGATGCTAGTCTTCCCATGGTTGTGAGAAAAGAAGAGAGAAGAACTGTAATAAAAGAACTGAAGCGAATGAAGACATTATACCCAAAAGATTTTCTTTTGAGCAAAGCGATGATAAAATGGTATGAACATTCAGACCATAGGGGCTCATGCCATTGGGGCGATGAAGCACTACATTTTGATGTTTCATGGAACAGAAGAAGGTGTTTTGGAAACGATGCGGACTGTTCCAATTGCGGGTGTCTGGCAGGGGCCTTCCAAAGTCCTCTAAGAATGCTAAGGCATCCAAGAGAATTGATGAAAATAGGTGTAGCTTCATAAGCGAAATCAAATCATCGCCTCACCCATCGCCAAAATCGCCAAGGCACTCGAGAAACTAGTAAACGGAAAAGCTATACAACAAAAATCCTCGCAAACGCTTCACGTCGCGCTCGTTCTCTAAAAAACCCGACAAAAAACAGAAAAGCCCGCGCCAGCCGATAATGGTGACAGTCGAATCAGGTTGACGAAGCACGCGCTGTTCAAACATACAAGCTTAGCCAAGAACGTACTTAAATGTGAAGAACCATTTTCAAATAGGGAAGAAAACGTTCTTTCACATAGTATTGACGGGTGAATGCAATTCGCAGTGCAGGTACTGTTTTGGAGAAGCAGTAGACGATTTCGAGGATGATTCTTCTGGGTCTGAAGTTGATTATTGTTTGCCTAGGACGATGAATTATGATGTTGACCTGCTTGCAAGGTTCTGCGCGCTGGATCCTGAGTGTGTCTTGACTTTTTACGGTGGCGAACCGTTACTGTGTGTTGAAGAGATCAAAGAGATCATGGATGGTGTGAAGGCTAAGGGGTTTATGATTCAGACGAATGGGTTGCTTCTGGATCGGTTGGAACCCAAGTATGTCAATCGTTTTCACACGATTCTCGTCTCGATAGACGGTGGCGAGGAACTGACGGACTTTTATCGTGGAGAAGGCACTTTCAAGAAAGTGATTGAAAACCTGAGGCTGATTAAGCGTAACGGTTTCATGGGCGAGTTGATCGCTCGAATGACGGTCATGGAGCAGACAGACATCTACAAGCAAGTCTCTTGGCTTCTGAACAATCGTGACTTTCCATTTTCTTCTGTTCACTGGCAACTCAACGCTGGGTTCTGGAATGACTTTGCAAGACGAGACTTCAAGAAGTGGAGCGAGAAGGATTACAACCTGGGAATACAAGAGCTCGTGAAGTTCTGGGTTGACTGCATGGAAAAGAACGGGATCGTCCTGAAGCTCTACCCGATTCTTGGCGTTGCGCAGTCGCTCTTATGCAGGGAAAAGAGTCTCTTGCGGTGTGGAGGAGGATGGACTAACTATGCGATACAAACAGACGGTAACATCATCATATGTCCAACGATGTGGGGAATAAAGGACTACTATTTGGGGCACATCCGTGACGCAAACCCTCTGAAGTTGAGGCAAACCTTCGTAAATGAACCCTGCCCGAAATGCGATATCTACGATGTCTGTGGTGGTCGATGCCTCTACGCGAATATTACCAAGAGATGGGATAAGACGGCATATTTACTTGTTTGTAAAACCGTGAGAAACCTCGTAGAAGCTGTAACAAAGGAAACCCCAAGAATTCAAAAGATTATCCACAGAGGCAGAATCCGCATGAAAGACTTTGATTATCTGAAGTATAATGGTTGCGAGATTATCCCATGATTTTTCGGCGCATCCAATAACTCCGTCATTTTCTTTTTCTGAAGTAAGCTAGACTGTCTTTCTGGAGTACGTATTCAAAGCCGGCTTCGAGGAGTTGAGTGATTTCTTCAGGTGTTGTTGCAACTTTGGCGTGGAAGTCTTCTGGTGGGGTATTCTGGAAGAGCGCATGGCTTATGTGTATGTAGACTTGTGTGCTTTTGAGGTCTTTATGGCCTAAGATTTCTTTGACGTAGATCGGGTCTTTTGTCTTGTGATATTCCATTGTGCCTTTCCAGTGTCTGAAGGTGTGGAAGTGAATTTGCAGTAATCTTGGGTCGCCTAGTTTTCTTGCTATTCGTTTTCGTTGGAGGTAGAAGTTGGAGCGCATGTCGTCGGCAAATACGAATATGCGTTCCGAGTCTCTTGGAAGGTTGTTTAACATTTCTATTGCTTTCGTGGAGAGAGGCAGTATTCTTGATAGGCTTCCTTTCTCGGCTGTTATTCTGACGACTTTTTGTTGGGAATCTATGCTTGTCCAGGTTAGTTTTGTGATTTCTCCGCATCGAGCGCCTGTTTCTTTCAGTATTTGAAGGAATGTTGCTACCTTTTTTCCGCATGCGGCAATCAGAAGGTCCAGTTCTTGCTCTGTTGGAATGAAAGGAATTTCATGATCAGCAGAGTATTTGGGTGGTCGCCATGGGACTTTCAGGAATGTGAGCCAGACGTCACAGATCGCTGCCACGAGTACATTGGTACTGTCTTTTAGGTTGCTTTTCGCTAGGAAACCTTTGATGTTTTCTGGATCGTAGAGGTTGACGCCGTTCTTGAGCATGTGCGAAAGCCGCTTATCGTAGTTATGAATGGTGCCTTCTTTTCTGCCGTCTTTACGGCCAAATGCCGCCACAATATGAGCCAGATTTCTTCTAAGAATCTTCTCGGCCTCGCGTTTTTCTTTTGTCATCTTCTTGTGGACTGTTTGCAGTGGCAGAAAGAAGAGGAGAACTCCAGGCAGAATCGACTAGAGTAAAGCCAGAAGTAGCGGGATCGGGACCGGGTTGGAGGAAGAAAACACGAGCCCTATTTCCAAGAAATAGACCCAAGCGAATGACCGAGAGATGGAACCAAGAGATTTCGTCCCCAGATAGCAGACTATTGAGGATGCTTAAAGACTTTTCACCGCATTTTCATAGCGCGCGCCTATCATCTCACTATGATTTCTCTGGAACTCGCGCATTGCTTTGCTGTCTTTCCAGAATTGTTAGTGGATGTTCTGGGATAGCGATGAAAATTTCAGAATCTCCCTGCTTGATTCTTGGATCGGTTGGGATTGTAATGGTGAATGTGGAGCCTTTTCCCACGGAGCTTTCTGCTGAGACTGTGCCTCCATGCGCTTCTACCATGCGTCTGCAGATTGTCAGCCCGAGGCCCATTCCCCTAGCCTTAGTTGTGAAAAAGGGTGACCAGAGTTTTGTCATGACGTCACTTGGTATTCCGACTCCGCTGTCAGAGAAACTGACTGTAACACCTTCTTTCACTTTTGTGCTCTCCACTGTGAGCGTTCCGCCGTTGGGCATCGCGTCACACGCGTTTTCTACTAGCTTGGCGAAGGCGGTCTTCATCTTTTCTTGATCACATTTGATTCTCTGTGTTTCTTGAGTCTTGTCCAATACTCTAACATTGCTTGGAACCTTCACATGGGAAAAGACTTCATTCAGGATAGATCTTGGTTCGGTTTCGGATATGTCAAGCTTCGTCTCCTCTGCGTACTTCAAGAGATCGGTTATGATTTTATCCGAGTGAGTGATTGCCCCCTCAATGGTTTCAACCATTTCCTTTGCTCTGGCATCCATTTTTGCTTCCAACTTTGTCTTCAAGTAGTACGTGGCTCCAACGATTCCTGTCAGGGGATTTCGCAAATCGTGTCCAACCATCGCTGCCACCTGGCCGATGGCTGCAAGGCGCTCTGCTTTTCGCAATCTTGAGGTTTTATCCTCGATATCGGTTAACATTCCGTTTATCGACTTCGCCAGCCCTGACAATTCGTCATTTCCATCGGTTGGCACACGTGTTTTAGGATCTCTTTCTCTTCCTATGTTCCGCACAGCCTTGGTAAGCTTGACTACTCGATACAGAACTGTCCTTTCCATAAGAAGCAGGATGGCTGCCACGAAGATCACGGTCAGACCAAGGAGCGACAAGAGAAGGTAGTTGATTGCACTTAGTCCTTGTTTGTAAATGTCTCTGGGCATGTCAATCCTTGACACGAGGATTGGATTTCCATAAACATCCTTTATTGAAGAATATCCGGCAACATAGTCTGCGTTCAAGGGTTGGACGAAGACTGTTTTGTTATCCGAAAATGCCGAAAGAGCGTTTTGAAAATCTGGAAGCACTGGCGAATCATTATAACGCCGCAGTGTGAGAGACAGGTCCGTCGTTAGAGCTAGTTGTTTGATTTCATCAGAGTCTAGGTAGCGTGCCATAATCAGTGTTCCATGAACAGGGCCTTCACCTTGGCTTGTCAAAATGGGGCTTGAAGAAATCAACAACGGGTTTTCTGGCAGAAGAATGATCCCGTTCATTCCACTGTCGGTTGCTGTGAAGCGCCAAAGAACATCATGAGAAGAGAGTTCTCTTTCTAGACTCTCTGGAACTGGCACTTCTTTCATGTTATGCAAGTCGTAGGCCCTGCCGCATACAGTCTGACCTGAGAGGTTCACGAATAGCAGAATGTTGATCTTTAAGGTAGTGAAAGCTGAATCCACAATATTTGAGTTAATGTAGTTGTCGTTGGGGGCAACAACGAACGCGTACGTGTCGTCCCATACTGCCCAATCGCCCGATTTGCTGTGCAAATAAGAGACATCTTGGGACAGGGCGCTTTGAAATCTGCCGAGGTTTTGGTAGACACTCTTTTCTTCCAGTTCTTTGAAGCTATTCAACAATAGAGAATCAGAAAGGAAGTATACTGCAACCATCATGCTGATGGCTAGAATGCCAATTATGGTCAGTATTCTCTTCCGCATTCCCATCGTGTCGCCTGCCGTCTAGGTTTGGATTCAACTAAGCTTGTAGTTTTGTCTGCCGTCCGGTTTAGCCTTGGGTATGTCTATGGCGAATTGTGCTCCTTTGCCATGCGTGCCTGTTTCGCTGATTGTCCAGCCGTAAACCTCCATCATCCTTCTAATCAGGTAAAGCCCGTAGCCTGAACCTTTGCCCGTAGTGAAGCCTTCATCGAAGAGCTTTGCTTTGTTGTCTCTGGGTATGCCTACGCCGTCGTCCTCATAGATCACCTCCAGCTTGTCCTCGAATTCCTCATAACGGACTCTGATGTGAGTCAACTTCTCGCCATACTTGAGCGAGTCATCAATCAAATTGTAGAAAAGCTGCCTCAGGAGCGAATCAGCTAGGAGTGTCAACCCGCCACAATCATTAGTTATTTTGACGCCTTTCAAGTCTGGAAACAGCCCAACAGCCTCGTCAACAGCCTTGTCAACGTTCACGTAGACTAGTTGTTCGACGCCCAGCTTCTCGTAGGTTCTGGTAAACTCAAAAATGGCTTCCACCTTTCTGACAGCGTTTTCCATGTCGGCCAACTGCTCCAACGCCTCAGGGTTTCCAGCCAGCTTCCGCTTCAACAGATAAGCATTTCCAGTCACCATGGACAGCTTGTTTCGCACATCATGCCTCGTGAGGCTACCGACAACCCGCAGTTTTTCCTCCAGATTCTTCCTTTCCATAATGTCGCGGAACACGACGAGATCAGCCGGTTTGCCTTTGTAATCGATTTTCGCCGCGTTTATCTCGTACAACAGTTTTCCCCCGTCCTTCTTCAGCACTTCGACTTCGTATGGTTCCAAGTGCATTCCCATCATTCTCTTAGCTAAGCTCTTTATCATTACTGCTTTGGTCTTCGCCCCAAACATCTTTACCTTCAGCAAGTTCTTTCCGACAAGCTCTTCTTTCTTGAATCCTGTTATTTCCTCCACTCTTCGCGTGACCTCCAGGATTTTTCCTCTTCCATCCACGACAGCAACTGGGTCAGCCATAAGGTCAAACAACATTTGGAAATGTCTCTTCGACTCTTCCGATTCTTCCTGCGCCCTTTTCAGCTCCGTGATGTCCTTGTATATCCCAACATAGCCAAGCAGATTGTTCTCAAAGGCAACTGGAGCAGCAGAAATCGACACTGGCACCAGCGACCCGTCCTTTCTCTTTCTGACCGTGTTGTGACTGGCATACCCGTTCTTTGCGTCTTTGTCCAAGCCTTCTGCTTCTTCGCGCATGTCTTCTGGCGCTACAATGTCGTTTATGTTCTTGCCTTTGGTTTCTTCTGCAGAGTAACCGAACAGCTGATAGAAACGAGGATTCGCATCCAAGATTCGGAAGTCTGAGTCTAAGTAGACCGTTGCTTCAGGATTATGCCTAAACAGTCCCGCGAACTTCTGTTGACTCTCTTTGACTGCTTGTTCATCTTTCTTTCGTCTGCTGATGTCGCGAGCCATGCCCAAAACCACAGTTTTGCCCTTGATTTTTACTGGGTATGTTCTTATTTCCACTGGCACCTGAGTGCCATCCTTTCTGTTCAAGACAAACTCATCTGGGCCAGTGGGTTTGCCGAGAGCGTTCATAGCCAGAAGCTTAGCAGCTTTCAGGGTCTGACTTCGAGGTAGCAATTTCAGTTTCAAGAAGCTCTTTCCAATTAACTCATTTTTCGTGTAGCCTATTACTTCTTCTGCAGCTTTGTTTCCATCTATAAAGTTGCCTTTCAAGTCATTCACGTAGTAACCGTCAGGCGCCAGTTCAAACAGAGTGCTTAGCCGCTCTTCCGAATCTCTCAAAACTTTCTCCATCTTCTTCCGTTCAGTGACATCTCTCATGATTGCTTGAACTCCCACAGGAAGGCCGTCTCTTGTCATTAAGCCGGGATGCACTTCTGCCCATCGACTCGTTCCATCTCTCCTAACATAAAGGAATTCAGATGGTGAAGGTGATTCTCCCTTCATTAGAGACTTGAACATGCTCTGGAATTTCGGAATGTCCTCCATCCGATTAGTCTCCAACTCCGTGAATGGTTTGCCAACGATTTCTTCTTCAGAGTCACAGCCTACTAACGTCAGGAAACTGCGGTTGGCCGATGTGATTATGCCTTCCGCATTCACAGCCACTATGCCGTCGGGAGCCAGCTCAACCAGATCTCTGTACTTCTTCTCAGATTCCTTCAAGGTTTGCTCCACTTTCTTGCGCTCAGTTATGTCAGTTATTATTCCAAGAATATTTTTTTCTCCATTGTAGGTTATCAAATTTGTCCCAATTATTACGTGTATTCTCTTTCCTTCTTTTGTGAGAAGCGTACATTCGTATGGAGGGACGCATTCGCCTTCAACATGTCTTCTGAAAGCTGACTTCACTTGATCTATAGATTCTGGGGCAATCAAGGTGATGAAGTCAAAATCAGGACAGCAGAGCTCTTCCGTTCGGTATCCAATAGTTTCTTCGCATTTTCTATTGGCATAAACTACCTTTCCCATCTTGTTCACAAAAATCATATTTGGCGACTGTTCTGCAAGAACCCTAAATCTCTCCTCAGATTCTCTTGAAGCCTCTTCTGCTTTTCTGCGTTCAGTTATGTCCGTGAATATTGCTTGCACGGCTTGTTGCTCACCATATTCTATGCGGGCAGAAGACAGCTCCAGCCAAACAGCAGATCCGTCTTTTCTGATTCCGCGAACCTCGTATTGTGGTGGTGCGGGCTTTCCTTCCAACCGATCTTTGAATCGCCGGAAAAAGAGTTCTCGGTCGTCTGGGTGCACGAGACCTGTCGTCTGTTGAGGTGAGAGTGACGTCAATTCTTCAACAGTATAGCCCAGAATCTTTTGCATGGCGGAGTTAGCGAATGCTATGTGAGGTATTGGTCCTTGTGCGATCACTATTCCCTGCATTGATTGCTCGACTAATGATCGGTATTTTGCTTCCGACTTCCTAAGCACCTCTTCCATCTTTTTCCGTGAAGAGATGTCTTTGACTGTGTGCACACATTGAACGAGTTCTCCATTTTCGTCAAAAATGGGTGCGTCAGTCACTAGGAGCGACATCCCAAGATGTGGGTCGCTGATTTCTGATGACGTGGCCGCCTTTGTCTCCAGCGTCTTCTTATGCGGGCAATTCGGCCAAGGTTTGTCCGTTCCATGCATGACTTCATAGCAGTGCTTGCCAATCAACTCTTCAGGCTTCTTCTTCAAAGCATCGCAAACACTCTTGTTGACTCTCACAAGTCTGAAGCGCTTGTCTATAATTAGCACAAGATCCGTGATGGCGTCAAAAGTCCTACTCCATTCCTCAACACTCTTCTTAATCTGATCTTCCGCTTTCTTGCGTTCGGTGATGCCTTCTAGAATGGTTTGTATCCCGACGACTCTGTTCTCAGAAAAAATCGGGTTGCTTCCATGCTCTGCCATTCTGTCTCCTTTCGGCGTGCGTATTTCAATTCTTCCTTTCGCTGTTTTTCCCAAAGCTACTTGGGCAACGTCGCTGAGCAGTTTCGGCCAATATCTCTTGGAGACGAACTTGAGCATGTTCTTTCCAAGCATCTCACTCTTGTTGAAGCCATAATCTTCTGCTGCCTTGTTTATGGAAGTCACGTTTCCTTTCAGATCAAACAAAACGATGACATCTCTTGAGTTTTCAAAAGTCCTTTATACTTCTCTTCAGACAGCCTAACTGCTTCTTCTGTTTTCTTGCGTTCAGTAATGTCCTTAACAAAAACAGAAAGACCGTCTTTCGTGGCGTATGCATTCAACTCAAAGATGAAGGCCTTATCTCCCACCTGATACTCGTTCACAAAAGTCTGATGCTGTTTCGTCTCGATGACACTTCGGTAGAACTGTTCAACTTTCGTGCCTTTGACATCCGGGAAAACCTCAGTGAGGGATTTTCCAATTGCGTCTCTTGCTTTAATGCCCGTCAGCTTTTCAGACGCCTTGTTCCAATAGTTGTACCTAAGATTTTTGTCCATGGCGAAGAAAACGTCACTGATACCTTCAGCAAGCTCCCTGTATTTCTCCTCACTTTCTCTCAGGAACCGTTCGCTTGTCTTTCTCTCGGAAACGTCTCTGATCATCCCTTCCACCCGAAGCAGGTTGCCCCTTTCATCTTTCTGAGCAGTGACACTAGCCTCAATTTCAATTAGTGCACCATCTTTTTTCTTCCAAGTCAATGCGTAGTCTTTGACACACCCATTCTTTTTCAATTCCTGCAATGTGCAGGCTCTATCGTCAGGATCGGCATACAATTCGACTATCGGTGTTCCAACCAGTTCTTTTGGACTGCTGTATCCCAAGATCTTTGCTGCTGCCGGATTCAATGAAGATATTCTTCCATCAGATCCGTTGATTAGGATTCCCTCAATTGTAGAATCAAATAATCGTCCGTAGTTTTCTCCACATGTTTTGAGAGCCGTCTGGGTGGCGATTTTCTCTTCCTGATCTCGCTTGCGTTCAACTGTTTTTCGTATCGCATGCGCCAATTCACAATAGACGGTTGCTGGATCGCCGGTTTTGTTTATGTATTGGTCTGCGCCAAGGTTCAATGCCTCTATAGCGACTTCTTCTCTGCCTTTGCCTGTGAACATTATGAACGGAACGCCGTTTCCCTTTTGCCTCAGCTCCTTCAAGAACGCCAAACCGTCTTTCCCAGGCATTTGGTAGTCTGAGACGACTGCGTCGTACTCTTTCTCTTTCAGCTTGCCAAAGGCTTCCTCAACGGAGCTTGCGGTGTCAACTTGGAACGGGCCCTTCAACTCCAAGCACTGCTTCGCAACCTTCAGCAAGCCAAGCTCGTCATCAACATGCAAAACACGAATCGGCTTCTTCTCACTCAGATCAACAACCACTTCTGGACAAGACTCAACAGCGCGCTGACTCATTCAGTTCATTCCCCTGCATGCAACTCTTTGAAACGTCGACGGTTAACCCAAAGTTCCACACAAATAAAACGGTTATGAACACAGAATCAACACTCAAAAGCAACCCCTCCAACAACCACACCAACACTGGACACAAGACCAGCATTCAACCATAAGACCCACGAAAAAGAGGGTTTTGGCGGGAGACTTCTCCACTTATCTTAACACGGCCTACTCTAATTCTGAACAAGAAAAAATCTTGGAATTTCTATTCTTCTCTTCTGTTTAGAATTTGGAAAACTAGAAAACCTAGTTGTTACCTGAAAATATGATAGTTTGAACAGTGATAGTGGTTGAGTAGTTGCTCAGCTATGGTAAGGTTTTGAAGAACTAAGAGATTGTGAGGAGATAGACCAAAAGTGCACGAAGGTCACCCTAATGAAGGTTCTTCCACAAGCCATAAGAAAGCTGCAAAGCAAAACTATGAAGTATGTGAGGTAATTGCTTGGACAAAGAAGCAGGTCGTATAAAGATCACTGTGCTCAAACGGTTTGACACTAAAGAGGTATTCAAAGATCCTCCAGTCAAGGCAAAGTACAGTGGTCCATGCCCCATCTTCAAGGAAGGACAGGTGTTCTATGTTGATGACAGCATGCCAAGCGGGTTTTGCCCTTATGCTTGGGACGCAATCTTCTTTGCAGTTGTAACGCTCAAGTCAAATGGCAACTTCAGCGAGTGGTATGAAGAACCTGGAGTTGCAGTAGGGTGTTGCGGAGACGGATTAAGACCAGTGGTCTTCAAGCTAGAGCGAAAACAACCAGAGGATTCCTCCATACGCCTTCATAAACCCTCAAAACCATAATACCTATTGGAGATATCGTCCATCTGAAGACTGAGTTCGGGAGAAATCAGAATCGAGTATACGCTCGTGTTGCAGAAATGTTATAGCTGAACCGAAAAGGGAGGATTGTTTGGCTCGTAGGATTTGGTGTGTGACTCTTCTACAAGTCTTTAAGAACCATTTGGAATTATATGGTTGTGTGATGGCAGACGAACAAGCCAGTTCCAGTAACATTTGAGAGCAAAGGTGCAAAAATCCACGCAATCTTCTATCAAGCCTCTGGAGTTGAACCACTGCCAACAGTAATCCTTTGCCATGGGTTTCCTGGAAACAACACAGACGTGCTTGGACTTGGCGAGAGATTGACGAAAGAAGGATTCAATGCCCTTGCCTTTAATTATCGTGGCACTTGGGGAAGCGAAGGACTATATACGGATGCGAACTCCCTAGAGGATGTAATCTCGACCATACGCTATGTGAAATCCAGTTCTATTGTCCAAGAGTTCAACGTTGACCCGTCACGTATTACCATCATAGGATACAGTTATGGTGGCGGCATGGCTTTATTGGGCTCATTGAATGACGCCGCCGTGAAAAGAGTGGTCGACCTTGCTGGGGGCAACCTCAGTGTACTGGGGAGAGCGAGTGATGAATTCATGCAAGGGCTTGAAAAACACGTCGACCAATGCATATCCGATTCAGGTTTCAGAGCCCCCAAGGCTAGAGAACTTTTTGCTGCGATGCTTGCAGATGTAGACAAATACGATTTGGTGAAGCATGCTCAGGCACTGTCTTGCAAGGATATTCTGATAATCGGTGGGTGGCGAGACCAAGAAGCGGACTTGGAACATCACATATTGCCTCTCTTCAGAGCGTTGCAGAGACATGGAGCCAAGCAACTGCAAATTGAAATCTTTGACACAGACCATGAATTTACGAATGTCAGGAGTCAGTTGGCAGACAGAATAGTATCTTGGTTGAAGAGAACTCTATCATAGGCAAAATAGCGACTCAGGAGTGAGAAAAGGGCAATAGAATAGTCTTCTATCAGTCTTTCTAAGTCTGTTTGACCCGTTGACTATTTTCTCTTCTGGAAACATTCCATGCAGATAGCAACTATTTTGACGTTTTGAATAGGTTGCTGAAGCGATGTTAGACCTTTTGCCAACACAGTCACATAACCCAAAGGTTTTCCGCATCTTTGGCATCTTACTGGTTTGGAATTACTCATTTTGAATCAATAGGAACATTCCCTATCAGCCCTTTTAAGCCAGTTCTTGATTTTGCGGAAAAGTTATAGCTGAACTGAGATAGACTACGCTATTTGGTAACTTGTGTGTTAAATGAGTGCGCGCGACTTGGGAGAACTCATTGTGGATATTTCTAAGCAAGACCTTGAAATAAGACCGGTAAGAACACGCGAGCATTTTCTCTTCAATCTCCTTAATTTCCTATATTTCAGAAGAGCTGGCGGCGTTCGCTTTCTGATGGAAGGCGGCCCCTTTGGCATAATTGTTTGCATTCCATACGTCGCGTTAGCTGAAATATATTTCTTCAAACAATGGAGATACTTCATCGTTCTTGAGCACCGAGTTGTGGGTGTCTTAGCACTGCGGGAAGAGATCAGGACATTGTACATAAGCAGCATGGCAGTTTCACCAGATTGCAGAAGAATAGGGATAGCCACTTACGCGCTGAATCATACAGCAGCAGTTGCTAGCAAGCTTTCTAAGGAAGCTCTAGAGCTTGCAGTACTGAAGAAAAATATCCCTGCTGTCAGATTGTACGAGAGACACGGTTACCGAGTAGAGGAAGAAAAGAGAAGATCCTTTATTCTGAGAAAGCAAATCATGAAGCCCTGATCCGGCGCGAGGCGCGCGTTGGGGTAAAGTTTTATCCAAACCAAACCAAACCAAACCAAACCAAACCAAACCTGACGACGACAAACTGCTTCATGAAAAAAGAGGCTTATCAGCGTATACTGGATTCTGGCTATAGAAGGTAGTCAGTATCAGTACAGGGTAGGGATATAGGTAGTATCGGAATCGAGTATACGCTTTTTCAAGGGCGCATCTCGTCACAAGTGATTTAGGATAAGAGCAAGATAATAGGATTTCGCGTTTTAGTTTGTAGGGAGGTGAGTTGAATATGACAAACTTTGTTGTCTTAATGAGTAAAGGGCCCTTCCATGGAGAAGCAGAATGGCCGTTTAGATTTGTTGATTTAGCACTTGACAATGGCCACAAAGTCCAAGTCTTCCTTGTAGAAGATGCTACTTGGATTGCAAAAAAAGGCCAACAATATGACGTTTATCCAAACTTAGAAGAATACATCAAAAATGCGGTCAAAAAAGGTGCAGAAATCAAAGTATGTGAAACCTGCAGAAAGAGACGAAATCTGAGCGAGAAAGATTATCTCCCAGGACTAGTAAAGGGGACAATGACAGAATTCATAGAGGCAGCAGCAAAAACAGATAAAGTGCTAACATTTTAGTAGGAAAGTTTGGGTTTGGGATAAAACTTCACCCCAGATCACACATGCCAAAAGAGCAACCTGCACCAAACTTATAACAATGAACTTCCCTTCACACTCTTTGAATTTCCAATTTCTATTTCTAAACAATGAAAAATGTTAGAATTTCTATTTCTTCTTCCGCGTTAGAAAATAGAATTTAGAAACTAAACTGCGTTACCTTGATTTGACAGATGAGTATAATGGGTGAATAATGATACCGTAGCAGAGAGGCTTGCAGAGAACCAAGGTCGGAAAGAGGTTGGATCGATAAGCGCGCGCATTATGGAATTGTCATGTTGCATTAAGTGATTAATTAGGGCGCTATTCGTAATAGCTTATCGAGGTGGCAAAGAATGCTGTATATTGATTACTTCAATCTGAAAGATGGAGTAAGCGAGGAAGAGTTTGTCAATAAGTCAAAAGAGCTGCTTGATTATCTTGAAGGCAAGATTGAAGGATATGGAAGTGGGAGACTCTATCGGCACAACTCCTTTGGTGCAAATCCGAGAACCTACCAGATGCATACAGAAGTGAAAGACTTTGGCGCGTTGGATGCCCTAGTGGCCTTCTGCAAGAAGGACTCCAAAGCCGCAAAGATGCTTCAGGAATGGCAGGGACTCATAGACATGAACACACATTTTGACGAATTCGTCAGAGAAGTCCACTTGAGATGATGCTCTATGTCATTGGAAAAGAACAAAGCTCTCATTCGCAAGGTGAATGAAGCACTGAACAGGATGGATCTAACCGTATTGGACGAGTTTATGGCACCAGATTATGTTGATCATACAAATCAATTGCATGGCAAGGAAGACGCCAGACAATTGTATGTTGGAATCTATAAGGACATGCCAGATTTCCACAGGACCATCGAGGACATGATCGGCGAGGGCGACAAAGTGTGGATCCGTTTCAGAACCAGTGGGACAGCCCCGACTGGAAAAAGGGTTGAAATGATAACTGTGAGTATGCTTCGCTTTGTCAATGGCAAGGCTTCAGAAGGCTGGACAGTTCCAAGGGTTACTGGGCAGAACCGATCGATAGATCGAGCATTCTACAAATGACTAAAACACGTGCCTGTTCACGATTTGAAATGATATATAGTGGACAGAGCGCGCGTTATGTTGATCAATCACTAGGTTTATAACATAAAACTCCCCTCGCATCCGCTCTGATTTTCTAATTTCTAATTCTAAATAAGAAAAAAATTCAGAAATTCTATTATTCATTCCGTTTAGAATTTAGAAAATTAGAAATTGAATGGTTACAATGAAAACTGACAGCATGAATAGTGGTTGATGATCTTGTTATGTGGTGATATGCAACAGAGAGACTTGATGGAACTAGGAGGTTTGAAAGAGGTAGGCATAGTGAGCCCGAAGCGTGCGCGCTAGATTGGCCTGTTTCCTGTGCCTTCTTGTGTATACTATGACTCCAATTATCGTTGCTGACATGAAAAGTGACAGTGTCAGAGCAGACGGGAATTCGGGAATTATCTGCACTATTTCTGCTTGGCTTAGTGCTCTGTTGTAGATCAGGACATCGTCAATGGTGCCATTCCAGCCTGCATCTGGCGTGTGATCTGCTTGGTTGCTGTCTGCGCCTATGAGAACAGTATTGTTATCGTACGGAATCAATCCTGTAGCCGCGCTACTGACCTTTTCCACGCCGTCCACATATAGTTGCATTAATGTCCCATTGTATGTTGCTACTATGTGATGCCATTCATTTGCCGGTGGTTGCACAATCTGAATGTGACCTACGCCACCGACGTCAAACCACAAGTTTCCGTCGTCATGATACCACAGCACAAACGAGTCACCGGTGGAGGCACCAAGTTGTTTGCTGATAATGGTACGCATACGCCCTTCATAGGTGCCTGCTTTCACCCAAGCCGCTAGAGTCAGACCTGAACTCGGTCTCAAACTTGAATTGTCTGGAATTGTTACGTAGGAATATGCGTTGCCCCACGTACTATTGAATCTTAGGGCGAACGTGGAGAGTGATTCTGGAGGAGTGTCGTCTAAGTATGTTGCATTTACTATCACTCCATGATTTCCATTGCCGCTACTATCTACTGCTGTGACCCCGCTTCCTTCATCGAATTCCCAGCACCCAACGAGTCCTTCTGTAACAGATGGCAGAGAATAGGCAAAACACGGAACAACCAACATGATAGAGATAAAAACTGCAAATAGAACCGCGATTTTCCTCATTTTTCATCCCATTTCTCTCTGCTTCAATCCATTTATATCACTTGTGCCCGCACGACCGATTAAGTGAATGTGATATTGGGTGAGCATACGTATCGTAACAAAGAGGTAGGCTCAGTTGACTGCACTCGCAGTGCACGTCAATTTTTCTTTTCATTTCTTCTTATATGTTTTTCATTATAAGAATTTCTTAAAAGACAGTGGACTTGTGGAAACCGAATCGTGTGATAAGACTTTACATCGATTTCTTAAGCCAGTTTTTTGGTTTTGCGGAAAAGTCATAGCTGAACCTAAGCAACACTGCTTTGGCTTGGCAATGAGAGTGTGAGTATGGTTGATGTGCAGACAGTTTCGATAGCTGTTGCTTCTGCTGGTGTTTTGATTAGCGCGCGCTATTTAATTACTTGAATCACAAATGTATGAGAGGAGAAAGGAAGTTGAAAGAGGCAGTTCTTGGAATAACGTTAACACTCCTCACAATAAGCATCATAGCGCTAGCATTCAACATACACTCGGGTGAGGCAAAGCCTACGCTCGCCCTGTCGGATGAAACTCAGAGTAATGACATCCTTTCAGCTTGGGCCTTTAGGGTTCCAACAATTGACGGCGTTATAGACTCTGGAGAATGGGATGATGCCTCCAAAGTTACAGCCACTTTGGTTGCACAATCTTTAGAGTCGCATTCTGCCACGATTTGTGAGAAAAACGATGCGACATACATGTATCTTGCAGTGAGGGTTCTTGGTGACGACTTCAACGCCATGGACGGAGTGTTTTTCGACTTCGATAATAATCATGACGGTAACCGACAGCAAGGCGACGACTGGTTGTATGTGTTGGCTTGGACAAATGGGCTTGGCCTTGCAGAAGACGGATACTACAATGCTAGTTGGGGCTCAACGTCTGATGTCGGTGACCAAGGGACAAATGATATCGTTGGAAAGGCATCACACACAAACACTAGTGGCATGGGGGATTACACGTTCGAACTTAAGCATCCATTGGACAGCGCAGATGACGCGCACGATTTCAGCCTTAATTCCAACGATACCGTTGGGGTCAAGATGGAATATGATGACAAAATTCCAGGTGGAGCACAAGCTTCACCGTGGCCAGCGTCCTGGCAATATGCGGATATTGTAGTTGTTGGCGCCCCAAGCGCAGATATGGGTGGAGAGGTGAAGCTCAGAGGGACTGCTGTAACTGATGAACAGTGGGGCGACCTGGTCTGTTACGGCAGCTACTATTGCAGTGTCCAAGTTCTACAAATCCTGTCAGACCTTAATATCACGCTGGCAATTGGGGACACTGTCTCGATAAGCTACAACAACTCGCTATCAATAAGAACTGGCGACTCAGTAGAGTGTTACGGCTACTACTGGAAGAATGGTGGTCCTATGCAATGTATTGGAAAAATCGAGTGTAAGAATGACGGATACTACGTAATACCAGAGTTTTCGAACATTGTCCTTTTCTTATTAATAACAGCAACATCACTGGCGGTCGTCACGCGCGCAAGGCGTTTCTGGGCGCGCGCTAAGAGTGTGCTGATGATTGGACTTAACAATGCTTATATAACGTGAAAAGCAGCTAAACACGTCAATAGGTGCTTGACTCTATGCGGCGAACAAGCGAGAAAATACTGATCGGGCTTATGTTTTCAGTACTCTTTTTTTGGTTGGTTTCCCTGTATTGGTTTCAGTGAGCAGGGCTTCGAGTGGTCTTGCTGAAATTGAAATATCACCTAGAGGCACGTATTTGCGTGCAGACTCAGGTGGTGAAGGTGTGGACCCTCCGAGCGTTGTTGATTTACAAACTAACGGTTTTTCGGGAGGCGACACTATACTGATTAGTTTTAATGGCTCCATCAACGTATATGGGACTACAGACTACGACACGATAGAATCGCTAATTGGGGTTTTTAGTTCCAACAACACATTGTTGTCCATTTCTGTTGCGGACCGGGTTCCAGGCGCAATCGACGCAGGCAACGATATCAGTACTCCACAAACCTACTTTACTCACGAGAATACCGACATACCTGAAGACTTCCAAATTACTCCTTCGACTGGTTTTTCAATAAAAGTGCCTCAAAACGCAAAATACCTTTTCATAGCTTACTGTGACAGTTATTATCCTGACAACAAAGCGCCTGCGCCGATTAATGTTACTATCCAGATACAGGCAAGTGAATCGTCTACAGGTGGTTTTCCTCTAGAATACGTATTAGTGGCACTCGGAGTAGTAGCAATAATTGCAGTTCTGCTCGTTTTCGTTTTGTTTAAGCGCAGAAAACCAAGAACACAAAGTAATCCAGCATAGACAATCATTACCAGTAAAATCGCCACACGCGCGCTGAGGCTGGCTACCGTCTAGTCGAGAAGGCTCAATTATAATCCTTCTGGAACTACCCTTTTTGGGTTTGGGATGAAACTTTACCCCCAAATCACATATTCCAAAAAAGCAAATTGCACCAAACTTATAACAATGAACTTCCCCTCGCACCTGCCCGGGTGCAAACGCAAATGCCAAACAAACGCAATGTTGTGTTGTATCTAGACAGGGACTTGGTTGAAAAGACTCGTAGTCTTGGCTTCAATCTGAGTAAGACCTTTGAGAACCACTTGAAACACCTATTAACACAATTCTCACAGTGCAATCAGTTGAACAACCCTGAATCAATGAAGAATGGATGTTTTTGGTGGGCCGGACAGGACTCGAACCGGCGACCTTCTGCACGTCAAGCACCTGGGTTACCAACAGAAACATTGCTCACAAGGTTCAGAGAATTCCTGAAAGTTGATCTGAGAAGATCAGACAAAACAGCATACGAGCACACCTATTACATCAAGAAGTTTGTGGAGTGTGATGATGTTGGCAGGTTTGAAGAGTGTGGTAACTTTGAAGAGGTTGAAGGTGAAGCATAGGTGATACAGAAGCTTGAAAACAGTTCTATGGAAGATTGACAGGTTATAATCTCTTTATATCGTTTAGCCGCGTATATTTCATTGCTTGGTCGTGGCAGGATGAACAAACGAATAGCCGCAGTCATTGCGATAATCGTGGTTGCTGCAGTTGTCATTGCAACTATCTCTTACTATAGCCTTACACAGAAGAGTAAGGAATTGCCAACAAGTACTGAATATGTGGGCGGCAAGTACAATTCTACGCTCAGCTTCTTTAAAGATGGGAATAGCGAGATAGAGTACAAAGATGAAAATGGTAGTCACTCTGAGAAGTACTTTGAACCCCAGATGAGGACAGGTTTAGACTGGATAAGGAATAGCACTCCTGAGGATGCTGTCTTTCTGTGTTGGTGGGATTATGGCCACATGATCAAAGGATACGCTGAAAGAAATGTCATACTCCGTAATCCATCGCACGAGTGGATTATTATGGTTGCAGAAGGCTGGCGCTCTCAAGTAACTGAGTTCGACTCGAATGAGAAGATTGTGGATGTAGCTAACGCTCTTACTACAAGCAACTCCACTGAGACTAAACTGATCATGGAAAGATATGGTGCCAGCTACGTCGTTGTCTACGAAGACGAATACGTAGTTGCCAAAGCAGGCTGGATGTGCAAGGTTGCAGGATTGGATCCTTTGAACTATACAACGCCCACGAGTCCTCTGGCATTCACAGATTCTGGGAAAGAAATGATGATCTCCCGACTGCTTGACAACAGAGACTCGGGTTTCACATTAGTCTACCAAGATTCAGTGATGAAAGTGTACAGGAAAGACTAGACACCAATATCCCCAATACCTCGGTGCACATAAGCTACATTTCCTTCAGTAGGGTGTATTCACACTTGAAAGATCCATGGAATTTTCCAATTCTAAATAGGAAAAAACATTAGAAAATTCTATTCCTCTCCCCGTTTAGAAATTGGAAAACTAGAAAACCTGAATGTTACCTGAAAATGTGATAGTTTGAACAGTGATAGTGGTTGAGTAGTTGCTCAGCTATGGTAAGGTTTTGAAGAACTAAGAGATTGTGAGGAGATAGACCACGTGTGCACGGAGTGCACGTTATTTGAATGTCAGTTTATAGTTGAGTTTGCTGAAGTCCGCCAAGGATGTTTAGGGTTAAATTATCTTTGGATTTTTTCTTATATGGATTCTATGATAAGGAATTCATAAAAGATAGTGGACTTGCAGAAATTGAATCGAAGATTCTTCCATAACTCATAAGAGCTGAGACAGAGAACACAGCAAATGGTGATGCTGATTGCTCGAGGGTAAGCTTGTCAACTTGAGAGTTATGGAGAGGGAAGACGTTGATTTCTTAGCTGAACATCTCAATGACATTATTTGCATGGGTGAGTAGCGCGCGCTGCCTACGATCTTGCTATTCTCAGAGATTATCATCGGCTGATGCATGTGCAGCCAGGGTAGATACACTGCCTTCATAACTAAGCCCAGCTAAGTTCGGAATCCAAAATATAATGTTTCAGGAACTCA